>Ga0129327_10000062_pt1 | contig 54131 bp, 34 predicted proteins | sample CPBDNA_6_FD_111799 | JGI IMG/M metagenome (GOLD analysis project Ga0129327, IMG submission 111799) | Freshwater to marine salinity gradient microbial communities from Chesapeake Bay, USA - CPBay_Spr_31_0.8_DNA | ecosystem: Environmental > Aquatic > Marine > Coastal | place: USA: Chesapeake Bay... | reverse complement strand
ACTAGTTCCGTAAAACCATAATAAACCAAATGATCTATCCCTTTTATTTTTATGGGCGTTAATTCTCCTTTTTGTATTAATTGGTCAATAACTGCTTGTTTTTCTTTGATAGAAATTTTTAATAAATGTCCAATAGATTTAGTCGTAATTAAGCCATGTGATTGAATGTCTCTTCGGATAATATGCTCAATATATTGTTGTCTAGTCGGTAAATCTATATTGACATTGGAAGGTAGAAAATTCTCTGGCAAGTCATAAATTTTTTGAAATCCTTTCCGGCCAACAATCATAATTTGCCCATCCATAAATAAATGCATGAGTGCCTGTTTAATGGGTGGAATTGCCCAATCTTGCGTTTTAGTAAACGTCCCTTTATCCAAATCTTTAGACATTAAAGGACCTTGTTCTTTGATTTGGTCTAGCACATAAGCCATATTTTTAGGATGCTTTGCATACCAATGTTTGTCTTTTTGTGCCTTTTCCCATTTTCGATACAAACTAAATTGATAATCTCGCATGGGTAAAAAACTAGCGGCATGCGCCCAATAATCATACACCGTTTTATCTTTTTCAACTAAGGTCTTTAAAAAGTCAGGTCGGTAATTAGGAACCCTTGTCCACAATATATGATGATGCGCCCGAGCAATCACAGAAATGGTGTCTAGTTGCACATATCCTAAATGTTCAATGGTGGATAAAGTGCCATTTTTCCCTTTTTTAGGAGCGGGTAATTGCTGGTCAATAATAAGAGAACGAGCGATATTTTTAGAGATAGTTTGCAAAGTATAACAGTTTTAAATTTATTGGACAAGATAGTAATTAATCTTACCTTGTGGGAATTATTTTTACAAGACTTCCAAGCATTTTCAAAATCTTGGAGCGTTTAAGAACAAGCAAGTCATTAACGAGAAAGGATTTAATAAAACAAAAATGCAAAAACTAACCCAACTACTTTTTATTCTACTACTAACCATTTTTTGTGCTTGCCAATCTCCACCCAAAGGAGAAATAGCAGATATTATTTATCATAATGGCAACGTCATTACGATGGAAGGAGCAGCTGTAAAAGCCACCTCTGTCGCTATAAAAGATGGAAAAATACTAGCGGTTGATGAAAACTCTTTAATAGCTACCCATCAAGGTGATGCCACCAAAGTTATCGACTTAAGCGGTAAAACGATGTTGCCAGGATTTATTGATGCACATAGTCATTTGGCAATGATGATGCCTCTATTAGCGCAAGCCAATATATCCTCGCCTCCTGTTAGTACGGTCAACAATATTGGAGATATAGTCCAAAAACTAAAGACCTACCAAGAGAAAAATAGTGTTGCTAAAGGAGAATGGATTGTTGGTTGGGGCTATGACCCCGATTTATTGGAAGAAAAAAGACACCCTAATAAATTAGATTTAGATGAAGCCTTCCCTAATAATCCAATATTTTTAATGCATGCTTCTGGGCACATGGCAGTAGTGAATAGCGTAACTTTAGCAAAATTAGGTATTGATGAGAATACAGAAGACCCTGCAGGTGGGGTAATTGTCCGTTTCCCTAATTCAAATGAACCAACTGGCTTAGTACAAGAAACAGCGCTTTATCCTATCCGAAAAGCCTTACCTACGCCTACACCAGAAGAAGCTATGGTTTTATTAGAATCGGTGCAAAACTTATATGCCTCTCATGGAATAACGACTGCACAAGAAGGATTTGCAGATTATAAAACTTATCAATTATTAGCGAAGGCAGCCGAAGCGGGTAAATTAAAATTAGACATCGAAGTATTAGCAGGCTTTTTAGATGCCAAAGATTATTTCACGAATCATTTAGCCCAATTTGGAAAAAGCAAAAATAGGCTTCGATTAGCAGGTTTAAAAATAGTATCAGATGGTTCGCCGCAAGGAAAAACAGCTTTTTTTAGTAAACCGTATTTAACAGACGTGCCAGGTTGTGCCCATGATTGTAAAGGCTTTCCGAATTTAACCAAAGCCCAATTAGGTGGTTTAATGAAGCAATGCTATGAGGCAGGTGTGCAAGTGTATACGCATGCCAATGGAGATGGTGCCATAGATTTATTTTTAGAAACCCACCAATGGGTCATTGATTCAATGGAAACAGTACCTAAAGATTTAAGAAGTGTGATTATTCATTCCCAATTTGTGCGTCCTGACCAATTAGCATTATATAAAAAGCATGCAATGGTGCCTGCTTATTTTACTAATCATGCCTTCTTTTGGGGCGATACCCATTTAGCCAATTTAGGCGAAGAACGAGCTTCTTTTTTAAGCCCGATGAAAACGACGATGGATATGGGCATTGTCTGTACCAATCATACCGATTTTGCCGTGACGCCCATTGACCAATTATTCTTATTATGGACTGCCGTTAATCGAGTTACTCGAAGTGGAAAAATATTAGGCGCAGCCGAGCGAATAAGCCCTTATGAAGGCTTAAAAGCGATCACGATTAATTCCGCTTATCAGCACAAACAAGAGCATCTAAAAGGGTCTATTAAAGTAGGAAAATTAGCAGATTTAGTGATTTTAGCAGAAAATCCACTGACCATTGCTGCCGATAAATTAAAGGATATGACGGTGCTAGAAACTATTAAGGAAGGAGCGGTGATTTATGAAAGGGAATCGGTGACTAATTAAAAGAGATAGATTGTATTATAGGGTTCTTAAATCAGTGAAAAAAATCCGTTGTTTACTTAATCCATTGTTGAAAAATACTTTAAAACAGCGGATTAAGTAAACAACGGATTGAAAATTATTAGGAACTGAAAACACTAAAAATAGGCGCTGTTTTTTAGTTCAGCCAATCTCTGACAGCTTCCACCATAACATCCGTCGCTTTTCGAGGCCAATTGATATGCGATAATTTTGGGTCAGTCGCTACTTTAGTCAAAGTCAAAGTTGTCAAAGCGGAAGTACGTTTAAATTTTTGATATAAGTTTTTGATTGCTGCTTTCGGCGCCATTAAATCCCCTTCAATATCAATAGCGAAAACTGGAATTTTCACAGTAGTCATTGCTTTTTCATAATCGAAATCATCGCCCATAACTTTATAATTTCCCGTTTGTCCCGTATAGCCCCATTCCTGGATTTGTTTTTGAGTCGTATAATAACCACCAATTTTAAACTTGGGTAAAACAGCGACTATTTGTCCAATAGCAGGTAGTAGATTCAAACCAATTTTTCGTCGATAATAATGAAAGCCTGACCAACCTTTATAATACACATTGGGTGACCCAATCATTGCCAAACCCGCAAAATTATTCGGATATTTGGCAACCGCTAAACTTGCTGCTTGCCCACCTAAACTATGTCCTAAAATATAGATTTTTAAGGTTGAATTTTCCTGTTTTAAATAATCAGAAACGGCTTTCAAGTCGTTTATCATGGCTAGGAAACCGTAGTTGTTTTTTGCGTCTGGGCGGACGGAGGATAGACCGTGTCCTCGTAAGTCTGTGGTGACTACGGTAATGCCTTTTTTGCTTAGTTTTTGGGCGAAAGGTTGGTAATAGGTGGCTTTTACGCCGAAGGCGGGGTAGATTATTAGGATTGGGGTATCACTATTTTCTGCGGGAAAAATAGTGATGCCTAGCGTTGTTTTGTCTTGTAACTGAAGCGTCTGCTGACGTGGTTGAATCATTTAATCAATTTAGTTATTATCCAAGGCCAATAAACGCGCCAATAAATCACTATCTTCTTCCCAATGCTTTAAAGCCAATTCATAAGCTGATTGAGTTTTGATAAGTCGCAACGTATGGGGACTTCCGCTTCTAATCGTTTCCATTCTCAAATCAAGCGTCACACTTTTTATAGCTGAAGCCATTGCCTTACGAATTCTTTCATTTCTCCTATAATCAAAAACTTGTTGAGAAGGAGATTCTAAAAAAGAGCGTATTTCTTCTAATTCATCTTGATAATAACTCTCAGTTTCTGGTACTTTCCGAGACCAATTTTTTGGTGGAGTAGGTTTTATGTTGGCTCTTTTGGTTAAATTCCGTCCAAGAATATTATAAAGCTCCTGTGCTAAGGCATTACTTGGATATTTGTTCCTCAATAAAATAACTGCTATCACCTCATTCGCATAATCTCTTTCTAAATTTTTGGTTAAACTGGCAGCTAGATTATTGACCCATTTGTTATCTATTTCATTATGAAAACTAAGGTCTATGGTCTTTTCGACGATAGTAGTAATATTGTCTTTCAGCACATCATTAGAACTATATTTTTCTCGAATTACGTGTAGCGGTACATTTGCTAGATAGTTTGGTAATAGTTGAATATGGTATAATGCAAATTTAGCTAACTTAGTAGTGGGGCTATTTATCAATACTTCCAAAACACTCAATAAATGCTTGATGATTTTGATGTCTTCCTTTTGCCCTACTTTTTGGAAAACAGCATTAAAAATCTCTGTTGGATAATGCGCCAATAAGGTAGTCCAATGAGCGACCTCAATTTTTTCAAATTTGTTGGTTAGTAAGTCCACAAAATTATTGCGTACAAAAGCAGCATCGTCCAATTTTATTAAGGCAGCGGATACTGGGCTATAATTATCTATACTTCTATCATTCCATTTTTTTTCTTCTTCAGGTGAATTGGCCAACCCAATTAGTAATTCTTTAGTATAGGCTTTTGAGTTTAAGGCTTCTACTTCCCAATGCTGGACATAATAATCCAGCCAACCCAACCTTTTAGCAATCGGTTGATTAAATAACAAATCGGCATGTTTGCTTTTAGGCCATAAAATAACCGCCCCATAATGATACCAATATTCTATGGTCATGCCTGCATTACCAGTATAGCCTTCCTGTTCTTGTTCAATAGGGTCTCCATCTCCTAATTCGATAGTTCTTATAATATCGGATTCATCTAAAGTCATTTCTCCTAATGTCGGACCACTATTCTCGCTCCAATGTTCAATTTTAGAATAGAGCTCATATATATCATCTCCCATAGTACCTTCCCCGTCCGCTGGTTCATTAGGATAGTCCCGATAACGTCCCCGCCCTCTGCGACGGTAACTACTATAGTCTTCTTCCAAATCCCCCATAATATAATGCGTCAACAAGCCCAATTTTGCAAAATACCCTGCTTTTTCTGCGGCTGCTAATAAGGCCTGCGCTCTCGGCCAATCATGGTGTTTTAATTGTTTTAAAGAAAAATTAGTTGGCGTATATTGATGGTCTAATAGAATAGCTTTGGGTGTTTCTTCAAAAGAAGATTCCATAGATTTTATTAAGCCCGTTAAATCTGCTACTTGCTCAGAAAACTGTGGGCTATAAATTTTATTCCCTGCCTTTTGTACTAAATTATACACCAAATTTACTCGATACCCTGAAGTCACGGGCTTCACTTCATGTTCACAATCTGCATAAAAAGCAGCATAAGGAATTTTATAATTACTAGCAGCTAGCGAAAAATCAATCGTTTCTTCCTTTCCTTCAAATCGTATCATTAATTCGCCACCTGTATGCTCGGAAGGTAAACTCAAAATCAGCGTAGCAAACATCCCCTTTTCTTTTTCCGAATCCTTATGTGGTAGAAAAAAATCGCCTTCTTCGTAAATCAATAGTTTGTATAAAGAGGCGTCCACTTCTTGTTCTTCCACGCCCAATCCTTCTTTCACCTCGCCTATTATTTTAGCTAAAAAGCCTTTCCAATCTTTATTTTTAAAAGACAACTGACTCCCATCAATCTCCCAAGCACTTCGTACATTGGTATCGGTGACAGTTTGACTGCCTTTGCCAAAAGGTGCTTTGATAGCTTGTTCAATAATCGCTTTGGTCATAATCGGATTCAACGGAAAACTGACTTCGCCAATGCCTTTTATGTGCAAGCCTGGTGGGATAAATTCTTTGACGCCTGATTTTTCGAAAGAACCGCTGCCTTGGATGGTTTTTAGGATAGATAGGATTTCTTTTTCGGTGGTGGTCATTTTGTGGAGTTTTGTAGGTTTCTCAAAGGGGGTAAATATAAACATAGTCTTATAAAGTAACTAGGATTATTGGGATTTTTGAAGTGCGATGTTTTTAACGTACGTCAAAATTTACGTACGTGATTTTTATCGCACTTACTGTACAGGTGAATTCATTCGACCTGTACACTAAAACAAAAGCAACTCGATACCGATTTCGCACCTGCCTTGCAACGACTAGTTGATATGACTTTAATTGAGCAGCAGCAAACTGCCAAAACAACTCCAACTTTTTATTATGTTACACCTATTGTCCGAGATTTGTTGGTCGAACACGAAGGTACAAGTAGCCCTTTTTTACAAGAAAAAGCGGGGGCTTATTTTGAGTATATTTTAACTGAGCAGGATGGAAATATTGGCGATATGGAAGAGGCTTATTATCATTATTTGGCAGCAGCCAACAAAGGAAAGGTCAATGATTTAGGGGAGAAATTGATTGACTTTTATTATGGGATACAGTTACTTCAATCAGCTTATTATTTTGGCATGACTACCGAAAAATTGGTCAAGGAAGAAACAAAAGCTAGTATTTTAAATAGGTTAGGCTTAATCCTTAGAATTTATGGAGAAAATGAACTAGCCTTAGTTTATTACAAAAAAAACCTACTTTCTTCTAGAGCAATTGGCGATAAAAGTGGTGAAGGCATGACCCTGAATAATATTAGCCAAATTTACGATACTCGTGGCGACTATGAAACCGCTTTGAATTATTTAGAAAAAAGTTTAAAAATTCATCAGGAAGTTGGCGATAAAAGTGGTGAAGCTGTGACCCTCAACAATATTGGTCTAATTTATAGTACTAGAGGAGACAACAAAACAGCTTTAACCTATATAAAACAAAGCCTAAAAATAAGTCAGGACCATGGAGATAAAAACGAGGAAGCTACTGCTATGAACAATATTAGCCAAATATACTATGCACGAGGAGATTATGAAACAGCATTGATTTATTCAAATCAAAGTTTAAAAATTGCCCAAGATGTTGGCAATAAAACTAATGAATCAAAGGCTCTACATAATATTAGCCAAATTTACGATGCCCGAGGCGACTATAAAACTGTTTTGAAGTATTTAGAACAAAGCTTGAAAATTAAGCAAAACATTGGTGATAAAAGTAGTCTATTACCGACTATGCATAATATGGGACAAGCTTATTTAAAACAAAAGAATATACCCAAATATTTAGAGTATGTATATCCTGCTTATCAATTGGCTAATGAAATTAAAAATGCAATGGGGATATATACCATTGGTGGAAATCTAGGCGAATTTCTTTGCCGTACAGGGCAAATAGAAAAAGGCTTACCCATCCTTAAAAAAAGCTATGCCATTGCTCAAAAAATGAACCTCCCTAATCTTGACCAACTAGCCACATTAATCCAAAAATACGAAGCAATATAAATTAAAACCTAAAAAAAAATACTATGTCAGAAAATCAACCCATCCAAGCTAAAAAAGCCAGTCCAACTACCCAAAAATGGCATGACTTTCAATTGGAAACGCAGCAAAAAACGCCCGAACGCTTAGAAGAAGCAGCTAAGTTTCTCACGGGTACGATTTCACTTACCTTAACTATTTTTCTGATTGGCGATGCTCAACTATTGCAAAATGTAGATAAAATAGTGGTGGGGTTTATTACGATTAGTTGGTTATTGTCACTATTGGCAGCGGTCTTGGTTATTTTTCCTCGCTATTATCGCTATCGGTCAGATTCGGCACAGTCTATCCAGCAAACGCATAAAAAAGTGGTGAACTTTAAATATATTTTATTGGTGATATCGGCGGCTTTGTTTTTTATGGCTTTATTGGGTTTAGTGGGGGTGTTTTTGTTAAAATGACAAATAATACTGGCTATAAGTGCATTAAAAATTACTTTTCAGCCAAAATGAATTTTTATTTTGGCTGAAATGGGTTATTTTTACTTTATTTCAGCCAAAATAAAAATATGAATCCTTTAATTGGAAGAAAAAAGGAGTTAAAGCAATTGCATGGATATCTGAACTCCCACAAATCAGAATTTGTGGCAGTTTATGGTAGAAGGCGAGTAGGCAAAACTTTCTTAATCAGAAAAGCTTATAACAATCAATTTGTTTTTCACTTAACAGGCTTAGCAAATGCTTCCAGGAAACATCAATTGATTGAATTTCATGCAGCCTTAAAAACATACGCAAAAAGGATTAATTGGACACCACATCCAGCCTTAGATTGGTTTGAAGCTTTCCGACAATTGGAAAATTATTTAGCGCAATTGCCCACTAAGGAGAAAAAAGTTATTTTTTTGGATGAACTACCTTGGTTGGATACGCATAATTCTAATTTTTTATCAGGATTAGAACATTTTTGGAACAATTGGGCAAGTGCCAGAGATGATCTTGTCTTAATCGTTTGTGGGTCTGCCGCCTCTTGGATGATTAATCAATTATTAAAAAACAGAGGAGGACTCTATAATCGAATCACAGACCGTATTCGACTTTCTCCTTTTACCCTTGCCGAAACAGAAGCTTTTTTAGAAACTCGACGTACAGGATACAATCGCTATCAAACATTATTAATTTATATGGTCTTCGGGGGCATTCCCTTTTATTTGGATTTTCTCAAATCAGAGAAAAGTGCCATGCAAAATATTAATGACTTGTGCTTTCTTGCCGATGCCCCTTTTAGGATAGAGTACGAAAGACTGTATGCTTCTTTATTCAAAAAACATGAACGTCATGTAAAAATCATTGAAGCCCTAGCAAAAAAAGGCAAAGGGCTGACTAGAAAGGAAATAATTGAAAATACGAAATTATCTGACGGTGGCGGACTAACGAGAATTTTAAAAGAGTTAGAAGAGAGCAATTTTATTCGACGGTATAAGGCTTTTGGTAAAAAGAAAAATGAAGGACTCTACCAGTTAATTGACCCCTATTCGCTTTTCTATTTGAGATTTATTCAGCACATAGATGAAGAAGATGAAAGTTTTTGGTTAAACAATATAGAAACACCTACTTTTTTTAATTGGGCAGGATATGCCTTTGAAATGGTCTGTTTACATCATCTTCCGCAAATCAAAAAAGCATTAGGAATTGGTGGTGTACAGACAAGTACTTCTACTTGGCATTCACCTGATGCACAAATAGACTTAGTACTAGATAGAAAAGACCAAGTAATTAATCTTTTTGAGCTAAAGTTTTCTATTAATGAATATGCTATTGATAAGAAGTACGATATGAATTTAAGAAATAAAATAGCTGATTTTAGACGAAGTACCCATACAAAAAAGGCTTTATTTTTAACTTTCTTAACTACTTATGGTGTTAAACGCAATAAATATTCTGGTATGATTAGAAGCAATTTAACAATGGACATTCTTTTTGAATAAAACAAAAGCGGATTAAAAGCCCCAAAGCCTTTAATCCGCCATCTATTCTACAAATAAATTTTTAGTTATATCAAGCTACTTCCACATCCAAATCAGCAGCAACCACCCCCTTCTTCCGCCCTCCAAAAATCCAATCAACCCCCATCTTCAACCGATAAGCCAACCAATACATAGCAGGAATAACAATCAAGGTCAAAAAGGTAGAAAAGACCAAACCATAAATCACCGTCCAAGCCAATGGCCCCCAAAGCGCATTGGAATCACTACCAAAATATAAGTTAGGGTCTAAGTCCGTAATCAAAGTGGTGAAATTAAAATTCATACCGACTGCTAATGGAATCAAACTTAGAATCGTCGTGATAGCCGTTAATAATACCGGTCGAAGTCGGGTCGAACCACCTTCAATAATACAGGCTTTGACATCCTCTTTGGTCATATCCAACATATCGGCTAGGCCTAAGGATTCTCGTTTTCTTTGAACTACCAAATTAATATAATCAATCAATACAATCGCATTATTGACCACAATTCCCGCTAAGGAAATCACCCCAATTCCTGTGAAAATAATCACCATGTCTTTGCCTGAAAAGGCATAACCTAAAAATACACCAATGGTACTAAACAGAATGGATAGAATGATGATAAACGGCGAATAGATAGAATTAAACTGTGCCACAATGATGATAAAAATGGCAAAAATGGCAATTAGAAAAGACGTCCCTAAGAAAGAACTGTCTTCTGATTGTTGTTCTTGTTCGCCAGTAAACGCATACGTCACATCGTTTGGCAGATTGTAATCTTGCATCAATACATCCAATTGCGCAATAATTTCATTGGCATAATAACCATCTAACACATTGGAAAAAACGGTAATCATTCGCTTTTCATCTTTCCGCTTGATAGAACTATAAGTCGAATTAAATTTAACATTCGCTACCGCAGAAATTGGCACTTGGCTAATCTTTCCACTTGCAGGACTTCGGAAAGTAATCCGTTGATTTAATAGGTCATTAATATTATTTCGGTACTTTTCATCTAAGCGAATGAAGATAGGATATTCGTCTTCTCCCTCTTTAAATTTAGAAACTTCTTTCCCATAAACGGACGTTCTAATCGCATCCGCAATAGCGAAAGTAGACACCCCATATCGCCTAGCCGCATCTCTATCAATTTTCACCGTCAATTCTGGTTTCCCCAATCGAACATCAGGCTTTAATTCTTCAATCCCTGGAATACTTTGCTCGTTGATGTACGCCATTACCTTTTCGGACAAAACGGCTAATTCATCAATATCTTCTCCTCTAAGTTCTAAGTTAATTGGATAACCTGTTGATGGTCCATCTTGGTTTTGCACGACCGTTACTTGTGCCCCTGCATATTTTCCTTGAATCGCCTCTCGAACTTCTTCCATCACTTTAAGGGTAGAAATACCAGCTCTTTCTTCGGTAGGGACAAAAGCGATGGTTAACCTTGCTTTATTAGGCGTCACCCCAGGTTCAGGCATTGCATTTGGGTCGGATGTATTCTCGCCAATTTGGGATAAAACAGCCGTTACAATATGTCTATATGGTTCAATAGTTGCTTCTACGTCTGCTTCAATATTTTGCATCAACTCATTCGTTGCTTCAATACTTTTTCCCATTGGTAATTCCACAAATGCATTCACATAAAGTGGATTCGCAGAAGGGAAATAAATGATTTTAGGCATAAATACTTGTAGTAAGAAAAGCGACCCAAAGAGTAAACCAATCGTGCCTGCAAAAATTAATCCCGGTATTCTTAAAGCACCACTAATAAATTTATTATAAACACTTTCTAAAATTCGTAAACCGCTGTTTTGAAAAGAGAAAGCAGCTGGGCGAAGGATAAAAAAGTATAATAATTGAATAATCAATACCATTCCTAATAAATTCCGTAACCATAGCGCACCTGTAAAATGTCCAAATACCGCAATTCCTAACATAATTGCTGTTCCAATTAACACATTATTCCGTTTGGCAATTCGTCCTGCTTTAGTTTCCGCTCGTTCGTCTACTTTCATCAAACGAGAAGTAAAAACTGGATTGATGACCAAAGCAACAAAAAGCGAAGAAGATAAAACGATAATTAACGTAATCGGGAAATATTTTAAAAACTCTCCCATCACTCCTGGCCATATTAATAAGGGAATAAAAGCCGCCAAAGTCGTCGCTGTAGAAGCAATAATCGGTAAGGCAACTTCACCCGTACCGTATTTTGCTGCTTCTGGGCCACTATATCCTTCCTGCATATACCGATAGATATTTTCTACCACCACAATCGCATTATCCACCAATAAACCTAAGGCGAGAATCAAGGCAAATAGTACCATAATATTCATGGTTTGCCCTGTGATATTTAACCATAGAATGCCCGTTAGCATCGAAATTGGAATGGCTAATCCTACAAATAAAGCATTTCTCAAACCTAAGAAAAAAAGTAAAACTAAGACCACCAATAAAACCCCCATAATGATGCTATTCTCCAAGTTTGCTAACTCATTTCGAGTATAAACAGAGGCATCATTAAAAGTAGCAATCGTTAATTCTGGTGGAAATTCTTTTTGCATTTTTTCCACTATCAAATTAATATTATCAGCCGTCAATAATACATTTTGCCCAGAACGTTTAATCACATCCAAAGAGATAACAGGTTTGCCATCTGCTCTGGCATAACTTTTTCTATCCTCAAAAGCATAAGTTACTTTGGCAATATCTTTTAGATAAATCGGTCGCTGATTCTCACTTTTGACAATCATATCTTCCAATTCCTCTACCGATTCAAATTCACCAACTACCCGAATGGCCCGCTTAAAATTATTACGAGTCAATTCTCCACCCGACATCGTGACATTCTCCGATTTTACCGCATTTTCAATATCTCCAAAACTCACTTTGAGCGATTCCATTTTGGGTAAATCCACATCTATTTTTACTTCTCTTTCCTGTGCCCCTTTTAAATCTACCCGCATTACTTGCCGTAAACTTTCCAATTCATCTTGGACACTTTCGGCGTAATTTCGTAAAACATCCATTTCAAAATCACCTGAAATATTCACCGTCATAACGGGAAATTCAGCAAAGTTGATTTCTTCTGCCTGTGGGTCTTGGTCTAAGTCGGTCGGTAATTCCTTCTTTGCTTTATCCAATGCATCTTTGACGCGCCGCACACAATCTTCCGCTTGTTGGTCAGAATTAAATTCGCAAACGATGACCGAAAAATCCTGCATCGAATTCGATTTCACATCTTTAATTCCTTTTAAAGACACCAACTCTTTTTCTATCGGTCGAGTAATCAAATTCTCAATATCCGCCGCCGAATTACCAAAATAAGGTGTACTTATAAACACCACAGGAATATTCGCTTCGGGATATTGCTCTTTCGGCATGTTCCGATAAGAGGAATAGCCAAAGAATAATATCATTACCGTCAGTATAAAAATACTGGTGGCATTATCGACCGCCAAAGAAGTTAGGCTGAAGGTTTTTAGGCTTTTTTTATCTATTTTTTCCATAATTTATTAAAGGTTATGAGGTGACAAGGCGACAAGGTTACAAGGTGTAGGAGGCCTTGATACCTCGTCACCTTGTCACCTTTCGACCTCATTACCCCTCCACTTTCACCAATTGATTTTCAGCTAACCCTCTCGCCCCTTCCATAATCAATGCTTCCCCACCAGTTAAGCCAGATTTAATAATCACTTCTCCGTTATAATTTTCGCCTGTTTCGACGTATACTTTTTTCGCTATTTCGCCCTTTTCGCCAGTTTCTTTGATATACACATAATCCTTTCCACTTACTTCTTGCTGTACCATTTCAACAGGAATAACTGGGACATTTTTCGCTTGAAAGTCATTAATCAACATAGATGCCAGCAAATTTGGTTTGTAAATGCCTTTGCTATTATTAAGATTAATTTCTGCTTCAAAAGTTCGGTTGGCAGGGTCAATCGTTCGGCCTATTTGGCTGATTTTTGCTTGAATTTCTTTATCTAAAGCAGGAAACTTAATAGTAACGGTTTCGCCTCTTTTAATTTTACCAAGATAGGTTTCTGGAATATCCGCTACTACTTTTACTTTATTGGTATTCAAAATCTGGATGATTGGCATTCCTGGTGAAGCCATTTCGCCTTGGTTTAAATTAACCATTTCTATAACTCCAGAAATGGGTGCATAGACATTGGCTTTCGTCTTTTGAAACTCAATCGTTTCTAGACTCTTTTCCAATCGTTCTACATTATTTTTAGCTTCCAAATATTGTAACTCAGAACCGATATTCTGCTTCCACAAACGAGATTGACGTTCAAAAACATCTTTAGCTAAAGTCATAGAAGTTTCTAATTCTGCTACTTGTTTGTCAATTTGCTCTAAATCAATTTTAGCGACTAATTGCCCTTTTCGGATATTGTCTCCTTCCTTGAAATTCATTTGCAAAATTCGACCACCTGTTTCACTACTCGCCGTCACCATATCATCTGCTTCGACGGCTGCTTGAATTTCGACAAAGCGTTCAAAATCTTTGATAGCTACTTTTGCGGTAGTCACCAAAGTTCTCGCCTTTTGATTATCTGGAATCAATACATCAATTTCAGCTTCCGTTTTTTCAATCAATTGCGTCAATTGACGTAATTTGGCTTTTTTATTTTTTAGAAATTCCTTTTTGCCATTTAAATCTGTTGGAATAGCATTTGGGTCAACCTGCGGTTCTTCTTGGCAGGCAACAACTAGGAAAAATAGGGTGATTAAGCTTACTAAATATTTCATTTTTTATAATAACTGTTATTGAGTGATTTATTGTTGGAGAGGTCAGAAGTCAGACCGTTATCTACGATAACTGTCAGCCGTCAGATGATGACGTATCTGACTTCTGACAGAAAATTTCAATTTTCGGTCTGACTTCTGACCTCTATTTCTTTTCTTAAATTACAAAGCGTTTCAAAAGGCGCTTCCACAATAGCAAAATTGACCAACCAACCTGGTACTTTACCGCCTAAATCTGCTAAAACTTGCTGCGTGACTTTGACCATTCCATCGGCCTTTGGTTCAAACATCCATTTGGCTTGCATTCTGGGTAGTCGAACAATGCCTGACTTTTCAGGGATATAATTAGGTACACATTTTAAATGCACTAACTGAGTCCCATTATCCAATAATTCAAAAGTCATTTTTGTAATATTATCTCTATCGGAAACAGGCCAAGGGGCATCATTTAAAAAGTAGACATAATATTCATTGTCGGATACTTTTTTTAAGCGTTTACTAATAGGACATTTTACAAACCATGATTTCAGGTTTGCGTGGTCTTTTAGTAAATTGGTCAATTTAGTAATCGTCGTTTTTAAAGTAATAATGGCTTTGTATTCTTTAATCGCATAGCCTTCTACTTTTCTGGTAAAAACTTGAATGCCTTCTTTGTCTTTTTCTAATTCCCATGCTTGTGAGAATAACTGTCCGTCCATCGAGTATCCACAGAAAAGTAAGCATAAAAAGAGCTGCTTAATTTGCATTTATTATTGGGTTTATCGTTTAGTTTTTCATGTTCAACTCTTTCAGAGTTGGGATATTTGAATCATTTACTATATCCCCTGCATTTTCATACAGGGCTATTCCTATTCAATCCCTATCGGGACTCTTAATTTCTTGTGGGTATTAATTATTATAGAACTCTATCTTAACTTGTCTCTCTTTTCATCAGCATATTTACAAAATTTACAGAAAATAGTTAATTTTAGAAAATCTTGTTAATCCTGAATAATCTTGTCATCCTGTAGCTTAGTTTCCTAATGCCACATCTAAAGATAGCTTAGCAATCAGCAAATCAAATAAGGCTTGTAAGTGATTGCGTTGTGCGGAAAAGAGACTTTGTTCTGCTTGAGAAATTTCTAAACTAGACCCGACCCCTTCTTTATATTTCACCTGTGCCGTCGCATAAATTCGTTCCGCCAATGCCATATTTTGTTTCTGACTTTGTTCTCTATCTAATGCATTTTGGTAATCAATTCTAGCGTTGGCAATTTCTGTATCAATTGACCGAGCAAATTGTTGTTGCTTAACTTTAGCAATTTCAGTTGTCAATTTAGCTCGTTGAATTTTTGCTTTTTTCCCAAACCCATCAAAAATAGGCGCTCGTAAAGACAAGCCTACAATTGCTGTTGGCGCCCAAAAACTATTGGGGTCATTAAATAATTTATCGCCTTGAAATGATTGATTATAAGATAGGTTCAAACTTAGAGAAGGCAAATAAAGGTTTTTAACATATCGCTCGTTCAACTCGTTTAATTGAATTCCTGTTTCTGCTACTTTGTACTCCCTCCGTTTATAATAATCAATTGGTCCAGTTAAATCATTAGTCGCAGGAATAGGAACTACTCGACCTAAATTATCTTCAATGACAAGTTCTGTTTCAATGGGAAAATTCATTAATTGTTTGAAATTATTCATCGTCGTTGCTATCTGTCTATCTATGTTCTCTCTTTCTACTTTAAGATTTGCAACGGTCAATTCTAATCTATCTACATCTAATTGTTCCACAAAACCTTCTTGGTACAAGGCACTCGTTTCATTTTTAAGCTTTTCAGCATTGTCAATATTCTTATCTAAAATCTTAATATTTTCGGTCAATAAGATAATAGGTAGGTAAGCGGTAATGACTTGATTTTTGATACTTTGTTGTTTGGCAGATAATTCATCTTGTGCCAAGTTTCTATATAGACTTGCAGCTTTTAAGCCCGTGAAAAAACTACCATCAAAGACCATCGTTTCTAGATTGATACTTCCTTGAAACTGGTTTTTGAGGACAAAAGAAATTTGACGAGAAAAGCCGTCAGGAAGATTCCCCTCTGCATCTCTAGAAGCATCTACAAAAGCATCAGGCAAGACGGAAACGGGTCTTTGTAAATAACGATTGAAACTGGCATCCGCATTAATTTGCGGCAATCCTGTTGCTCTAGTTTCAAAAATACGTTGCTCTGCATCTTCAATATTCAGTTGCGCAATTTTAATATCATCGCTATTATTGAGTGCATATTCTACCGCTTTATCTAGGGTCATTTCTACCCTTTGTTGCGTGTACCCAAATTGGGAGACACCACAAAAAATAAGCAAGGGGAGTAAGTTTTTAACAGTCAAGTTCATTGATAAAAGGTTTCGGGTTGCGGGTTGCGAGTTGCGGGTTTGGATGGTACTTCTGTTTATTTTAGGTGAAAAATTTAAAGTTCTAACATCACCTAAAATTCTAAACAACATTACTATAGTCCTAACTCGCAACTCGTAACCCGCAACTCGTATTATTATTTTTATTCAACTATTTTCGAATTTACTTCGTTCCCTTGGATATGTTTTTTATATAAAGCCAATCCTTTTTCAGAAGCAATTCCGTGAATATGATATTTGATAAATTCTATAAATAATTTTTCTTTGTTAAATTCTTTTAGTGGAAATAATTCTTCGTCTACTAAGGAAAAAGTACTCATGACATACATTTTGGCTAAAATCTCGGCATTGACATCTGCCCGATAGATGCCTTGTATTTTTCCTCTTTCTATATTTTCTTTAATCATCAGCTGCCCATGTCCTCGATGTAATTTTTGCAATAAGAACCAAATGTTTTGATAATACTTTTGCAAATCGTAAACTAAGGTTGGAGATAATTTTCGCAATTGTTGAATGGCATGTCTGCCCATTTTTAACATCTCTTCAATCGCATCTCCTGAACTGCCTTTTACTTCTTCCATCATCGCTTTTTCTTTTTCGATATGCGCCAACATGATTTTAGAAACTAAATCTGTTTTATTTTCCACATACTGATAGAGTGTCTTTTTGGACATCCCCAATTTTCTGGCAATATCATCCATTGTTACACTCTTTAGGCCGTAGCGCAAAAAGAGGTCTTCCGCCTTTTTTAATATTTGAATTTTTATGTCCATTATCAGCTTTAATTTCTTTGCAAAACTACGGGATTTAAAACTATGGAAACTACAAAAGGTTTTAAAGTTTCCTAAGTTTTTGTAAATATTTGACAAAAGGATGATTTTAGTGGACGGATAGCAAGGATTTTATCGACTTAAGCAAAAGGAAGGATGGAAGAAATGTGTTTTCAGATAGTGAAAATAGCATTAAAAATACCTTCAGCATATTTTTCCCAACGGATTAATTTCCCCAACGGATTTTATTGATTTTTAGTTAATGATTTAGTAAGTTCTCAATGCAGGTCAGGAGACCTGCGGATAGTAGTTTCTAGTCTGGAGGGCTAGAAACATCGAGTGCCGATTTTTCTAGCCCTCCAGACTAGAAATGGGTATCTGCTCGTCCTGACGAGCGTGTATTGAGCACTTACACGATTTATCATTTATAGGATATTACTCTACTGAAATTTCATCAATAAATAACCAACAAGGCGCACCTGGCGCAGGATGCCAAGCAGGGTTTACTAAATTACTTTCAACGGATACTCGGATAAATCGTGTCGCTTGGGCAGGAAAGGATTCTGTAAAATTGGCAACTTCCGTGGGTTTATTTTCAGTAGCAGTTGGATACTTTTTGGCAAGGACTTCTCGATAATTTTTACCATTATCAGAAATTGAAATTTTCATACCTTTTGGATAAAAAATATAAGACCCTGGTGCTTCTAAAGCACCTACAGTCACGGAAGAAACGGTTACGGTTTTTCCTAAATCTAACGTTGCTATCAAATGTTCTTTTTCATAGCCCAACCATAAACCATCCGTAAAAGTGGAACTTCCTTTTTGCAAGTCTATTAAAGATTTACTGCCATTCGCTTGGTATCTTTCATGTGGTTGTTTTTTAAGTGTGACTTTAGTTGGGGTGTATTTTACACTTGCAAATTGTTTAGAAATTACTTCACTAGATTTCCAGCCTTCTTTTTGAGCTATTGCTTTTAAGGTAGTCGTTTTATCTAGTATAATTGGTTGGGTATATAAAAAGGAAGTCGAATCTGGTTCACTACCATCCAAGGTATAATAAATATTTACGGCATTAAAATTCATTTTTAGTTCGACGACTAAAGAATCTTTAAATAAATCTTTTTCCGCAAAAATAGCAGGTGATTTTAATCGAGCATCTCCAAAAATAGCATTATCTACTCCCGTATTCACGATGGTTTTGGGTTTACTATTCACAAATTGGACAACGCCTTCTTTGGTCGTAGCGGTTTGCCAGAGGTATAATTTTTTTAAGCGTTTTAACTGGTTGAGAATGGGTAGACCTTTATCGGTAACTTTAGTTTTGTATAAATTTAAATACTCCAAATACGCTAAATCTTTAAGCGCCAATATACCTTTATCCGTAATGGCAGTTTGTTGTAAAAATATTTTTTGTAAATGTGGAAAATTGGATAAAATGGATAAATCTTTATCTTGAATATCTGTTGCCCCTAGATTTAAACTAATCAATTGTTTGGCTACTGGATTTAATGCTTTTAACCTGTTTTTGTCAATATTTTTTTTTCGAGATAAATCAACTTCGACAAAAGGGCTGTTTTCGGCTACCCGATAAATTGGAATGCCATCAGCTCTAATTTTTTCTAAAACAGTTTCGTTGACAGGCGAAACTTGGAGTGTTGCTAATCCTTCGGTTGGCACAATAAATTTTTGCAGGATAGCCTCTATTTTTTCGGCTTTTGGTAAGTCTTTTACCTTCGCTTTGAAGTCTGCACCTTCTTTTATCCACCAAGTCAACAAGGCAATTTCATCGGTCAATAATTGCTGTTTCCCCTTTGGAGGCATGTGTTCTTTTTCCGCCAAAGGTAAATGAATTCTTTGGAGCATTAAACTATTTCCCGTGTCTCCTTTGACAAATAAAGCACCTGTTTTTCCGCCTTTTTGGATACCTTCTATTGTTGCCATTAGTAAATCTCCTTTGGTCTTAGAAGCACTATGGCAGCGTATACATTTTTCTTTTAAAATGGGGTGAATTAAATCATCATAAATAACTGCATTATCAATATCTACGATGGCTTTTTTAGCATTTTTTGAAGTAGCAGAGGGCGATAAAAAATCACTGCCATGGGTTAGTGATCCACCAAGATGCCCTGCAATAGTTAAGGCTAAAATCGTTATGACAAATAATGGGAAATAGAAAGTCTGTTTGCTGTTTCTATTACCCAAATAGAGTAGCGTCGAAAGTCCAGCAACCCCAAAACCTAACCATTGGTGATTGCTTAATAAGTCAGCTTCATATCCTCCATTTAAAGACAAAGCATAACCTGTTCCTGCTGCTATTATTGCGCCAATCATTCCCCAAAAAAGAGTAAAACTAATGGCTGCCTGGAATTGCTGTTGCTGCTTCCATTTATCGTGCAATTCCATCATGAAAGCGATGAGCAGAAAGCCGATGGGCAAATGTAAAATGACGGGGTGAAACCTGCCTATGAAATTAAGTATATCCATTAGATTTGATGCTGGATGAAGAATAGGTTACTACTGACGACTTGGTTTTAATGAAGTCTTTGGGGGAAGTTACGATGTTACCATGTTGCCATGTTGCCGTGTTGTCTCCTTAACACCGCAATACCGCAACATGGCAACATCGATTAAGCAATAATATCATTCACCACTTTCCCATGAACATCGGTTAATCGATATCGTCGTCCCTGATATTTATAAATCAATTTTTCATGGTCAACTCCTAATAACCGAAGGGTTGTGGCTTGAAAATCATGAACATGAACTGGGTTTTCGACAATATTATACCCAAATTCATCCGTTTCGCCATACACGATACCTGGTTTAACTCCACCTCCTGCCATCCAAATACTGAAACTTCTTGGATGATGGTCTCGACCGTAATTATTAGCTGTCAAAGCTCCTTGAGAATAATTGGTTCGACCAAATTCTCCACCCCAAATCACTAAAGTATCGTCGAGCATACCTCGCTGCTTTAAGTCCATGACTAAGGCTGCGGATGCTTGATCGGTATCCATCGCTTGCCCTTTAATTTGAGTCGGTAAATTATCGTGACTATCCCAACCCATGTGGTATAATTGAATAAAATTGACACCGTTTTCCGCAAGTCTTCTCGCTAGTAAACAGTTAGCCGCATAAGTACCTGGTTGAGTGGAATCTGGCCCATACATTTTATAAATATGGTCAGGTTCATTGTCTACATTCATTACTTCAGGAACAGAAGTCTGCATCCGATAAGCCATTTCGTATTGGGCAATTCGACTACTAATTTCAGGGTCGCCAAATTCTTCTAATTGCTTGTGGTTTAAGGAAGCTAATTTATCTAACATTCTACGACGGCTAGCTCGGTCGATGCCAGCAGGGTCTTTTAAATATAGAACGGGGTCTTTTCCCGAACGAAATTGTACGCCTTGGTGCAATGAATGTAAAAAGCCATTGCCCCAAAGTCGAGAATATAAAGGTTGTCCTGCGGGTCTACCTGTTCCTCTGGATAATAAAACGGTAAAAGAAGGTAAATTATCGTTGGAGCTACCCAAACCGTAACTCATCCATGCACCCATGCTTGGCCGACCTGGTTGTTGCGACCCAGTTTGAAAAAAAGTAATGGCAGGGTCGTGATTAATCGCTTCGGTGTGCATAGATTTAATGATGCACATTTCATCCGCTATTTTGGAAGTATAAGGCAATAAATCACTTATCCATGCACCACTTTGCCCATATTGCTGAAAAGGAAAAACAGAACCCGCTAATGGAAAATTAGCTTGCCCCGAAGTCATTCCCGTCAATCGTTGTCCTTTTCGGATAGATTCTGGCAAATCTTCCCCTCTGCGTTCATTTAATAAAGGTTTATAATCAAATAAATCTAATTGAGAAGGGCCTCCACTTTGGAATAAATAAATGACTCTTTTGGCTTTTGGTGCAAAGTGCAGGTTTTCGATAATGCCTTTCGTCCCTCCACCATTTGTTGGTGTTAAAATTCCGTTTTTGGAGGAGTTAAACATATTCATGCCCAATAACGAACTTAAGGCTGCTGTGCCTATACCGACACTACTCTTTGCTAAGAAATTTCGTCGATTTAATAAATAGGAACGGTCTTTTATTATTTTTTCCATGATTTTAAATGTTGTCGGTAACTTAGACCTCTAGTCTGAGTAAAAATTGACGATAATTAGCTACTCAAACCAGAGGTCTAAGGTACGGTTATTTTAGCCTCTTGAAATAGATTCATCTAAATTAAAAATAGCACTTGCGACCATCGCATAAGCCGCCATCTCTGGTTTTTCTATGGTATATTCTATTTGATAAGCACCAATAGCTAAATATTCATCCGCTTTTTCTGGTGCTGCTTGGAAATATTGAATTTCTTCCGCTAAATAATCCGTCAATGTTTCCATTTCATCGGTAGTCGGTTTTCTAGAGGTAGCCCATTGAAAAATGGTAGTGATTCGTTCTGCTGAAGTAGTTCCTTTAGTTACTGCATTTTGGGCTAAAATTCTACTAGCTTCTATAATTTGCGGGTCATTCATTAAGACCAACGCTTGTAAAGGTGTACTCGTTCTTTGCCGTTTCACCGTACATAAATCTCTTGTTGTCGCATCGAAAGTCATCATACTTGGAGGCGGAACAGTTCTTTTCCAAAAGGTATAAATACTACGACGGTATAATTTATAGCCTTCGTCTTGGTTATATTTTGCGAGACTCCCACCACCACCGCCGATAGTTTCCGCCCATAAACCATCTGGTTGATAAGGCTTCACACTTGGTCCACCAACCTCTTTGGACAATAACCCACTAATAGTTAAAGCATGGTCTCGAATCATTTCTGCCGAAAGGCGCAGTCTGGAAGCTCTGGCTAACAATTGATTTTCTGGGTCTATCTCTAATAATTCAGGCGTTGTTTTAGCAGATTGTTGATAGGTAGCGGATAATACTATATATTTTAGCATCGCTTTTTCATTCCACCCTTCCTCTCGAAATTTAACCGCTAAAAAATCTAATAATTCAGGGTGTGTGGGTAAAGCTCCTTGATTGCCAAAATCATCAGAACTACTGACAATACCTACGCCAAAAAGCTGTTGCCATAAACGGTTGACAGCGACCCTAGCAGTCAAAGGATTTTCTTTGGCGAACAACCAATCTGCTAAGCCTTTTCTATTAGTAGGATATTTTTTATCAAAAGCTAAAACCGCTTCTGGTGTATTAGGGAAAACCGCTTCTGTTGGTTGGTCATAAGCGCCTCGATTCAGGATATGTGCTTGCCGAGGTTTAGCCATTTCTTCCATGACCATCAAGGGTATTTCCGCCATTGTATCCAAATTATTAACAAAACTTAATACGCCATCAATTTCTTTTTTTGTCAGTTTGATAAATGGTTTTGGAATCGCTCCATAAGGTTGAATCTGTCCGTTCTCGGGCACATTATTAAAGAAACTAAAGAGTTGGAAATAATTTTTTTGAGAAAGTGGGTCATATTTATGGTCATGGCAACGAGCACATTCCATGGTCAAGCCTAAAAAGGCAGTACTAAAAGTTTGTGCTCTATCGGCAACATATTCTGTGCGGTATTCTTCTGGAATAACGCCTCCTTCTTGCGTGATTTTATGATTTCGATTGAAAGCGGTCGCTACAATTTGTTCTAAAGTTGGATTTGGTAATAAATCACCCGCTAATTGCCAAGTAACAAATTGATTGTAAGGCATATTTTTTTGGTAGGCATGAATGACCCAATCTCGCCACGGCCAAGCTATTCTTTCCAAATCATCTTGGTATCCGTGAGAGTCAGCGTACCGAGCAATATCCAACCATTGGACTGCTCGATGTTCGGCATAAGCAGGGGATGCTAATAATCTATCAACTTGTTTTTCATAAGCATTGGGTGAATCGTCTGCTAAAAAAATATTTAGCTCTTCAATCGTTGGTGGCAAACCTGTTAAATCAAAACTTAGCCGTCTTAATAATTTTGTTGGCTTAACCATTTGATTAGGCCGTAATTGATTAGCTTCTAATTTTGCTAACACAAAATAATCAAGCTCATTTTTTGCCCATGATTCATTTTGTATTGCTGGAATTGCCGTTTTTTCTGGTGGAATCAAAGACCAATGTTCTTTCCATTCTGCGCCTTGTTCAATCCATTTTTTAAGTATCTCTTTTTCGTGTTTTTCTAATTTTAAATTAGATTCAGGCGGTGGCATTATATCATCCGCATTCTCTGTGAAAATTCGATGTACTAAAGCGCTACTATCTGCTTGATGCGGTATAATAGCATAGCGATTCTTGTCCTTTCCAAGTGCGATAAACGCATCTTCTTTGGTCGCCAAACTTAAATCTCCTTCTACCGCATTCTTATCTGGTCCATGACATTTGAAACAGCGGTCAGAGAGAATTGGTTTGACATGGAAATTAAAGTCTATTTTATCGGGTATTTGCTGCTGTTTAATGCTTATAGTGGACGTCGTTTTTTGATTGTCTACTTCCGATTGACAAGCAAATAAACTGCAAATTAAAAATATTAAGTAGCTAGAATTTATTGGGCTTTTCATAGCTGGATTCCAATTACAGGTGTAAGTAGTTTTTGTGGACTTGAAATTATTGTGGGTATAATGCCAAAGATAGGGAAAAGTGATTTAATTTATTGTCATATTTGATATATTATTGTGGTATTTTTGAAACCATCATTAGTTCCTAATTACTTTTTTATCAATATCTTTCCAAGCATTCGAACTCATATTATCATGATTTAAAATTCGTTTCCTGAATCAGTCAATTCGCATAATTAACCCTTATTATTTGGCAATTTTTTTCCTAATAAATCTTAATTGTTAGTGAAATTTTTCCTAATTTTGAATCTTTAGAAATTTACTGATAGTAAAATCTACCTACATAAACAGGAAGAATTTATAATTTCTATCCTTAATGAAGCTAAACTCTCCTCATAAGGTTTGTTGAGTCATACCTACAACTTTATCACAAGCTAGTGATTTAGTTGTTAATTTGATTACCATTCTAATTTACACAAAATACAGCCCGAAATCTTTTATAACTTCTTTGTTATAGGGTGTCCGTTTTAAAATTTCTAGTATGCTATAAATACAAAATAACCAAGTAACTAGTTGCTTGCTAAGTGAAACAACTGTTAAACCTCAAACTAAAAATGAAATTCAATAACTTAATAACCCCGTTATTACTATTATGGAGCATATCTGTTTTTTGTCAAAAAGTAGAAAATGTAATGTTTGCTGATTTTATGGCGGAAAATAAAGTACTAAAATTGGATATTCAATCGGACATTGATTATCCCTTTATGGTATTAGGGATTGTAAAAGAGAATGAAAGCCTTGCTTATACTGTTGATTTCAATGGTAGACAAGGAGTTCATTATTATGATTTAAGGTTTTTAGACCAATGGGAAGGACAAATTAAATATTTAGTGACCAATCTTGACAAACGAACCATTCGACGTAGCGCCTTAGTAACGCCAACATTAAAAGATGAAATAGACATCTTACTTGACAGGGAACTCTTCTCTAGTAGAGTTGTTAATCTTACCAAATTAAAAACATTCCTAGCTTATCCACTTAGTCAATTGATATTTATTTTTGCCATCTTTCTTACCTTATGCATCTACTATGTGGGAAAAAAAACGCTACCCATTGCTGTTTTTGTTAGTTGCTTAGTAGCGACCATTCTTTTAGATACTCGAATGATGGTTCAACATTTTAGAATTATTCAGCAAGTAGAGGACAAACATCCTTATGTTAAACCCTTCGTAGAAGTACAACGATTTTTGGAAGAAATTAGACCTATCATCAAAGGTGGCGCATGGACTTTTCAGCCATTATTAGTTGATGAATATCTCTATTTATTTTTTAAATATAATTTAGCGGATATCCCTTTCTTAAGAGATGATTTAGAGAACTATCCTAAGGGAACATATATTATTTCTAGATTGCCACCGGGTGAAAATCAAAAGAATGTCCTTTCAAAGAATGGTTTTAATCTACTCCAACAACTTTAAGATATGTACCTATTTGCCTTAGTACTTCATGTATTGATTAATTTTCTTTTAGGATATGGGATACTGAATGCCGTTTTTAAAGGAAAATTCTTACCACGAAATATTTTTTCGATTACTTTAGTTGGTATATTTCTGGAGACTAGTTTATGTTTTTTGCTGATTCACCTAGGAATACCTTTTAAAGTAGCTACGCTTATTTTAATATTCCTTACAATTCTCCTCAACATTAAAACACTCATTCATTTTTTTAGTAATAATTTCTCTTCCTTTTTGCTGAATATATTTAAATATATAAAATCCATTAAGTGGTACGAATGGGGCTTATTTTTATTAATAGCCGAAAAAATTGGGGTAATTATCTGGCAATTATTAAGAATGCCAGCCTATCATTCTGATACCTTAAAGTATTGGGCAACCTTTGGAAAAGCACTTTATAGCGGGCAGAATTTTTCAACTAACCCTGAGCATGTCGATTTTTTGGCTAGACCTTTGACAAGAATAGTAGATTACCCATTCCAAATGCCTATCTACAGAGCAATACAAGCTACCTTTAATTTTGAATGGAACGAGTTTGTTGCTCGCTGTGATGGTTTAGTATTTTTCTTGATATTATGCGGTCTAGTTGGTTCCTTTTTCTATGAATTAACCAATAAACGATGGATGAGTTTAGGAGCAATGTATATTATAGCCAGCTTGCCTTTACAAGTTTGGCATGCTGCTTCTGGGTATGCAGATATAGCCGTAGAAGCATATATAGCGGCAGCCGTAATAAGTTTTATTCGGAAGGAATGGCTATTATGTGGTTTATTGATGGCAGGCGCTACTTGGACAAAAAATGATGCTTTAGCTTTATTTTTGCCAGGTATTTTAGCTGCAGGTTTTGTCTATCATGTTTTCTCGAAAGGGGTAACCTCGTTAGAAAAAATAAAGAAGATGGGGCAATTTGCAGGTGGTTATGCCTTAGTAATACCTTGGCTAATTTACCAAGCAATATATGGAGCCTCTGTTTTTAAACAATTTTTAATTCCTTTTAAAAGTGAAGATAGTTTAGGTTATCAACATTATGACCCAAACGACTATAAAGTAGTGCTGACTCAAGTTGGTGAGACTTTTGAAGGCTCAACTCCTTCCTATCAATTATTTTGGGATTCTGTATTTTTAGGTTCTTCGCATGGTATTTTCTGGTTAGCTATTTTTGTAGCCTTATTATTATTATTAAAAAGAATGCTATCTGATTTGATGGGTAGAAGCCTCTTATTATTTTTTCTAATTTATTGTAGCACTATCTATTATCTATTTACTTACACGCACGCTTATGAATTTCTCTTAATCCAAACTACTGTACATCGAACGTTATTGCAATTTTCAACAGCTGCATTGATTATTGTTGGATATGGTATGTCTCTTTCGCCCGAAAAACACAAGACTTAATTTTCCTTTTTAATATTCTCCCAAGTATTAGGACTTACATCATCATGGTTCAATACTCGCTTGTCTAATCGGTCGATGCGCATGATAAGTTTACAGGCAGGGTCAGGGCAAATTACTCTAGAATCCGTTTCCATCCAATCAGCAGGATGACAAATCCGTTGTTTCGCTGGTAATAAAGGAATGGTGGATTGCATGGCATATAAACAAAAATTTTGCCCATCAGGCATAGCTATTTTCCCTCCTTTTAGATAAAAGCAATCACCGACAGCCATTTCGCAAGTACAATGCCCTTCTATAGATTCTACTTTAATGGCTAAATCGTATAGCTCAAACTGGTCTACTCTTAGTTCTTTTTTAGTCATTATTTTCTTTCTTTAATAATTTAGTTAAAACTGCCCAATGAGCTGGAGTCATTCTACCTGCAGTAAATAAACAAATACCTTTTGCCCCGTTTTTGATGGAGGCATTTATACCTGCTGCTAATTCTTCTGGTAGTAAACCAAAATTCTCTGGGTCTAATTCATTGGCTTTATTTTCTGGATTAGGACATATAAATAAACCACTGTAAATAGGTTTTTTTTTGTTAGTAGCCCGTACGGATTCTCGGCACATATCACCAATCCAATTGGTATCTTCTAGGTAAAAGTCATTATAATTCATAGGGAAAAAAGCATCAATTTTCCATTTATGCCACTCTTGACGTACAATTTTTTTAGCTATAGAATGTGGTCCTGGAAAAACAGCCGCATTAATCTTTTTATTTTTAGCGTACGCCATTTCTGCTAAGCGATTGACCAAATTAGTGATTAAATCGTAGCGAAATTGTTTCCATGCTTCTACCCCCGAAGGATTGTCTATTTCTCTAATATTAATACCTGATATTGTTTTAAAATCTGTCACGCATTTATCACAATAACAATAGTCATATTGAGGGTATTCCTTATCCATTACTACGTTATACTTTTTCCATAAAGCAGGTGCTAAAATTACATCTGGAAAGCGAATGACATCTAGTTGTATGCCATCTACTGTTGGAATATCTAAAAGTTTACCATAGATTTCTACTAAATAATTATAAACTTCAGGGCGATTTGGGCAAATAAAATGGTTTCGTGGATAAGCGGGTTTATCGTAAGCAGAATCTCCTAGTCCATTTACAACATAAGATTCTTTTTTTAATCCAGCCTCCTTATATTGAATAAGTGCAGGAAGTAGCGCATAGAATTTGAGTCCAAATTTTTTAGCAATGTTTCCTGCTAGTTCATATCGAATAGGGTCTTTTCCTGCGGAATAAATAATTCCATCTATCCCTTTATTTTTTAAATCAAAAAATTTTGCTTGTAGTTCTTCAGTGGAAGGATTGTGAAACCCTCTTGTCCAAACATAAAAAGGAATAGTATTAAAATCAGTGCGGACTCTTTGTATTGAATGGCAACTTATCAACACAATAGATAATAAAAAGAAGCACAACCATTTATTCATTTGATAAATTTTTAGTCTCCTGTCTAGTTTTTCCATATCCAAATAATAAAGTCAATATTGTCATCAATAATAAACCCCAAGCTACAAAATTATACAAACCTGCTTCTAAAGGGGCAACTGCTGGTATGCCAAATTCTGCACCCGAAGAAGTCGTATTTGCCATTAAAATAACGGGTATAAAATAGGGGAGCAAGAACGGGAAAATACAGACGACTAAGCTTAAAATATTGGCGCGTCTTTGTGGTGAAATATTTTTAGTTGCTCCCGTTTTATTAGCAAATTCAGCAACCATTAAAATAGCGACGACACTATGCGTTGTCAATAAAACCGCTGCGCCAACGGTGCCTGCAATCCAACCTTCGGCATGTTTTTGTGTTTGACTATGCTTTTCTGCAAAATTGACCAATTGATTGACTAATCCACTTGCCTTTAAAGTGGCGACCAAGCCCATTAATAAAATAGTAAAAAAGCTAATACCGACTGCCCGATTAATCCCATCAATAACAAAACTTTTAGCCACCATATTATCTAAATCCAAAGAGATTAATTTAGCCATTGGTAACAAACCTAATCCTAAACCTAACACCACTCCAAACATTAAACCTAATAAAAGTCCATGTAATAAATGTTTACCTTTTAAAAAGAGAAAAATAATCAAGGCGGGAACTAATAGCATTGGCAAACCTTTTGGGTCGCCTAATAATTGATTGCCTTCGGTTGGAGCAATACCTGTTGAGAAAGTCGCACTTAAAAAATAGCCAATCAAAGCAAGCAGGACTGCTGGAATAATGTATTTTAATCGACTGCGTACCGTTGGGCCAATCTCCGCTTTTTGACTCAAAGCACTCGCAATGGTCGTATCCGAAATCGGCGCAAAAAAATCACCAAAAGTAGCCCCACCGATAATTGCCCCTGCCAAGGTTGGTAAATGAGCACCCACTAAACCGCCTGAAGGATATAAAATAGGGCTGCAAATTAAAATAGTCGCAAAGCTAGAACCAGTGGACAAAGAGACGATACAGCAAATAATAAAAGTACTCATCACAAAACTAACTCCACCTAAATTTAGCTGACTAGCTAACCACGTTAAAGCTTCGACAAAACCTGTAATCGTCATTAAAACACCAATCGTGGAAGCAAGCATCCAAGCCGTAATCATAATCATCACAATCGATTCAGACATGCCTTTAATGACTGTTTCGCTAAAGTGATTTTTATCTTTTGACAATAATAAACTGATGCCTAAAGCCAGTAATAAAACAGGCCAAAAACCTCGTTCGTCTGGCGCACCTGAAAGTGCAATGAAAATGACCCCAGAGACAAAGACTAGGAAGGGCAAGATAGCGCCTAATACGCCACCGTAGAAGGATAATACTTTTTCGTTTTTCGTTTTGTTAATTGCTACATTCATTTGTTAATCCCCTAATGGCATTTTGAAAATTTAAAATTATAAATTGAAAATTACCAACCCTATTCGTCATTCAAATTATACTTCATAATCCGCCCGTGTTTCCCTGTTTTATCTCGTTCTAATTCGTAGAAAGGGCCATTTGGTCCTTCGGCTTTATCCACTATTTTTTGAATGATTTGTAAATCAGCAGTATCTAAATTAAACCTACTAAGTTGTTGTAACTTTTGGAGATGTTTTAAGTTTCTAGCACCAATAATCGCACTCGCTACCAAATCTTTTTGCAAGATATATTTAGTGGCAATTTCTGCAATACCAACTTCGTATTTATCGGCAATTTTTCTAAGTGCTTGCAACGCTTCTTGAAATAATTCATACCCACCAAATTCATCAATAATTAAGCGATATTTCGTTAGCGAACGGTTTTCTAAAGGCTGCGTTGGATCGGGCGCATTCAAATATCGGTCACTTAAAAAACCACCAGCAACGACGCCATAACAAAGGTATTGAATCCCATGCTTTTGCACTAAAGCATTAGACCCTTTTTCGACTCTTTGGTCTAACACAGAATATTGTACTTGATTCGACGCTACTTTTACACCTGCATCCAAAATTTCTTGTAAATGCGCCGCATCAAAATTAGTGACGCCAATATATTGAATCTTTCCTTGTTTTTGTAAATCGGCTAAATGAACCGCCGTTTCTACATAGCGAGGAAATTGATAATCCCACCAAGCAAATTGTACTAAATCCAATCGTTCTACGCCTAATCGTTGCAAAGAACGGTCAATTATTTTAGTGGTATCCGCTTTGGTCAAAGTCGCTAAAGCCCCATAATCAGGGACATACTTAGTATGTACTTGAATAGGCGAAAGGTCGCCTGCCGCAAAAGCTGCTTTATATTTTTTACGAAATTTGCCAATCAACACTTCTACGCCCGTATAAATATCGGCACAATCTAAAGTGGTAATCCCAGCTTCTACAAAGGCTTTCATATCCTCGATGGCTTGGGTTTCGCTGATGTTGCCATGTCCACCTGCTAAATGCCAACCGCCTTTGATGATTCTGGAAATGGAGTAGTCGGGTTGTAGATTTATTCTGTCTATGGTCATGTTTTAGTTTTTTACATGATGCTGGTTAGGACTTTTAGTCCGACACCTTTATCTACTCGCCTCTGACGAGGTGTAGTAAAACAAAATTTAAATATATCCGCTCGCCAGAGGCGAGAAATATATAAGTGTCGGACTAAAAGTCCTAACTAGCAATGAGGTTTTTTTATTTAGCTTCAAAAATACCAGAAAACTCATCAATCGGAATCGCCCCGACTTGCATAATCGTATCCATAAAATCGGTTAAATTAAAAGCTTTACCCAATCGTTTTTTCTCTGCGGCTAATAATGCGGTAAATTGCTGTCCACCTAAAAAATAAGAGGTTAATTGCATGGGCGACCGCATAATTCGACCCCATAAACTTTTGGCAAATTGAGGCGCTAATAAAGAAGTTTCGGTAGAGAATTCCATCACTTGTGCTTGTGTCCAATCGTTGCAATGTACTTGCATAGAAGTATACGCTCGATTGGCATTTTCTAGGCGTTTGCGCAAATGGGCTAAAAAAGTGAGTGGATTATCTTGTTCCCAACCTGCATCCAGTAATACCCGTTCCGTAAAAGTTGCCCAACCTTCAAAATAGACGGCATAAGGAAATAGTAATCGAACTGGATGTGGCGTAGCTCGACTAATTTTGATTTGCATATAATGCCCAGGGAATAATTCGTGAATGACAATCATTCGATTAAAAGGCTTATTAAAAGAAGCCCAAAAATCCTTTTGTTCTTGTGCTGGTAAAGTGTCAGGAATGGAAGGTAAATATAAAGTGGTTAGTGGGTTTGGTGCAAAAGGTGGCGCACTATCTACCCAGCCTATTCTAGCAGCAGGCCCTGCACTTTCAGGCGCAGGAATAATGCGTAAGGTTTGAAAATCGGGTAAAGTAGCAATTTCTTTTTTCTCAATAAAATCAATGGCTGCATCTCTCAATTCTAACCAAAATTCTAAATAATCTTCCCCACTAGTCGGCGCATCTTTTTCCATATCTGCAAAGGCAGCTTTAACGATGGACTTATAGTCATTTGGCAACGCCTTTGTTGGGTATTGCTTTTTTAAATATTGCTCAGAAACTTCGCCAATTAAATTTCTGACCGTTTGAATTTCTGCTAAAGCAATAGAGGATAATTGGTCTGGCGATAGATTACTATCTGTGTATAAAGCCAATCTTCTCGCATATTCGGTTTTGCCAATCGTTGCTTTAGTTGTTTTTGCTTTTGGTAAAATCTTGGTTTGGAGGTGCGTTATCAAATCTTGGATATGGGTAGCCGTTGTTTGACAATGTATATCTAGATTTTTACAAGAAGCCGAACTTTGCCAGCCTTTAGTTAAATCAGGTAATTCTGTTTCGTAAAAAATAGCTGCCTTTGCTAAATTCTTTATCCCTCTTTCAATGGCTGCTTTATCATCCTTGATTAAGGATTTTTTGGCAGCAGCACATAAATTTTGTACCGCATCCAAGCGTTGGCAAATTAATTTTGTTTTTTCTCGATTTGTCAAATAAGCAGCAGCCAATACTTTATCGGTTGCTTTGGCAATCAATGGCGTATATAAATTAAGGGAATGCTGCTGTATTTTTTTGTCTCCCCATTTATTAATTTCTTCTTGTACTTGCACTTTTAATAAGCGGGCATCAATCCGATTTTCAATAACATAAGGGGTATTATTAGCTGATAATTGCGCCAACATTTTTTGATTAAAAGTCAACCATTCTTCAATATTGTTTGTCGAATAATTTTCATAATCAAAAATAGCAGTATGAATGCCTTGGTTTAATGCTTTGGAAGGATAGAATTTTTTCCAAGCTTCTATATACGTTGCACCTAAATCTGCTGGAGTAGCAAGGACGGTATTTAAACCTAAAAATAGGAATATATGGATTAGCGGAGATTTGATAAGTATTCGTTTAAACATGTGCTTAATTTAAATAGGAATTAGCTTAGTATTATCCCACAAGATAGTTATTTATTCCCTAAATTTACCTTATCCAAATTTTAAAAATGGGTGAATTAACCCTTATAATTTTTATGTTTGTAGCTAGACACATTAAAAATTAGACCAATGGTAAAAATTGTAGAAAATGACTACTTAAAAATAGCGGTCAAACATCACGGTGCAGAATTGTCGAGCTTGATTAAAAAGTCAACGGGAACAGAATATATCTGGCAAGCAGACCCCACATACTGGGGAAGGCAAGCCCCTATTTTATTTCCGATTGTTGGTAGATTGCAAAATGATGAATTTTTAGTAGGGACAGATAAATATACCATGAAACAACATGGACTAGCCCGAAACATGAATTTTGAATTAATCAAAAGAAATAAAACAGGTTTGACGTTTGAATTGGTTAATTCAGAAACCACACTAAAAAATTATCCTTATCCATTTCGGTTGCGCTTGCAATACGATTTGTTTGAAGACGCATTAATGGTTGCTTATGAAGTATTCAACCCTTCCGAAGCGGCCATGTATTTTTCCATTGGTGGTCATCCAGCTTTCAGATGCCCTTTGAACCAGGGAGAAAAACGGTCTGATTATCAGTTGGTTTTTCAATATCCAGAAATAGCGGCTACTCAACGTTTAGATAATGGCATCCGAAATGGTAAAAAGGACTTGATTTTAGATAATGAAAACACCTTGCCCTTAACAGATACACTCTTTGATGAAGATGCTTTAGTTTTTGAAAAGTTAGCCTCGGAAACGGTTAGCTTACAGAAGGGCGATACGCCTATTTTTACGTTTAATTTTAAGGGTTTTCCTTATTTAGGTATTTGGTCTAAAAACCGCCAGTCGCCATTTGTTTGTATCGAACCTTGGTTTGGTGTTGCTGACCATCAATCTCATAATCAACAATTTGCACAAAAAGAAGGGGTGATTAAATTAGGCGGAGGGGAAAGCTTTGAAAGTATTTATTCGGTGGAGATTCATTGAGGAGTTGCGAGTTACCAGTTGCCTGTTTGCCAGTTCGTAATCAGTCAGTTTTTGTTACCAAAATTTTAAGAAGACAATTCAACTGTTAAACAAGGTTAAAAATCATTTTTTTTAAGTACCCCAATAGTGGTTAATTAGGGAATTATGCATCTTTTATATATAGTACTGGTTTTGCTGTATTCCTATTATTGATTCCTAAACTTCTAAGCTTATGAAAAATGTAATCTTCTTTTTTGTATTGATGATGAGTACGACTGTTGCTCTTACTGCACAACAAGAACGCACTGTTTTTGGAAAAAATGGCTGGCGGATTAGCGGTGCTTGGGGCGGCCCTGCAGTTGGTGTTGGGCAATTACAAGATGAGTTTGTTGTTTTTAGAGGCGGTTTTGGTGGCGTAGAATTTGGTAAACGTTTATTCCTTGGGTGGGGTGGTTTTGAAACCGATAATGATGTCTATATTGATGCTTTAGATAATAACCGTTTTAAAATGGATTATAGTGGGTTTATGCTAGGTTACACTCCTGCTTCGCATAAAACGATACATCCAAATTTTATGCTTTTAATGGGTACTGGAAACGCTCAGGTTGGCAGTAGTGAAATGGATAATGTTTTTGTTATACAACCAACTTTGGGATTAGAATTGAATGTTTTTCGCTTTTTTCATTTAGCATTTGATGGAGGTTATCGGATGGTTACTAATGTGAATATTCCTGAAATGACTGGACGGGATTTATCAGGACCTTATGCGGAAGTGAAGATGAAATTTGGGTTTTCTTGGTGATGATTATTTACCACATAGTCACAATAGTATGTTTACTATGTGAAAATACTATTGTGACTATGTGGTAAAAAAACTATTAAAAATTAGCGATTTGATTATCCATCCAAACCGTTCGGTTTTCTAGATAAGTTTTTAAGCTATTAACACTTTGAGGATAATTAACGTCACCCCATTTATTGAAATTTCTATCTGTTGCCCCATTTTCTTGTAAGTTAGTCGCAATATCATCAACCGTTTTTAATAACTCAGCAGTTTGTAACTCCCCAGCTCGTAACTCGAACCATCTTGTTTTTAAGGCTGTTTTAAAGATCGGGTCTTCCATTAATCTTGGCCACCAGAACGGCACCATCCAAGCATCCTGCTGCACAAAATTATTATAGTTAATCACCCAATCATCAAACGGGACTCTATCACCGCTATCATAACCAATATTCAAATCCCAGATAGGCCCCATTTTTAATTTTTCTCCTCGGTCTTTATGCATATAAGTACTTAGTCGGTAACCATCTACATTTCTACAAACTTCATTGATAAAAAAAAGTCGACAAAGCTAGGGAGGTCAATATAATCCGTATAGGTTCTATTTGTTGTATTAAAATCGTCTGTTATTAATGCTGTTTCAAAATCATTGATATAATTTTGAATATACGTTTTTTGAGCAGCCGTAATATCCGTTGCTTTTGGATATTCGTAAAGAAAATAAGTTTCTAAGAATTGTTGACTGTGATAAGGACGATTATAAGGCGTGAAATCGACGATGTTTCGATTAATATCATATTTAGACCTAAAACTAATGCCTTCTGTATAACGAGCATCATCATCCCAATTATTTTCAAAATAGGATAAAGGTTGGTTGATGTTTAAATCACCGCCTGCTGTTTTATCAATTTTTATAATATAACCGCCTGTAATACTTTCTGTATCCGTATCTGTTGGTTCGAGTTTTTTAATATCAATTCTGTTTTTATCCCGTTTTAGTTTTTCCATAAACATATAAATCCCTTGATATTCCCCATTTATTTCTACTTCTACAAATTTAGAGCGACTTGCATATTGCCCCATTTTACGGAATAATTGATACCCAAAATGATGGTACATCAAAGTTCTATCAAAAATTACTCCTTGACTTTGGTTAACGACATGCCCAATCAATACCCAATCCTCTTCTTCAGGAAAATCAAAAAAAGAAACAGCGGTATCATTGCCATCCGTATCCCAAGTCTCTATACCATAAGATTTTTTGTTAGATAATCGAAAAGAGGTGGACCCTCTAAACTCAATGCCAATAGTTGTCTTTTGCAATTCTATTTTATTGACAAAAATCGTCATGTCTGCTGCCACTTTAGGTTCATTTTCTATTGACGTACCTTTTGTGTCAATAACGATATACGGAATATCGCTATCTCCAATTTCTACAGCAAATGGACCGTCTGGTGTTGGTGTTTCAGGAATGGTCGTTACGCCTGTATCGGATTTACAAGCAAGAAAAAGTAGAAGGAATAGACCAATCGTTACTTTCAGAAGGTTTTTCATAATAACAGTTTTAAAATGATTTCAGGTAATTTATCAAGAGAAGTGGAAATATAAGCAAAGGATGGCAAAATAAATAAGTAAAGGTCATCAAAAGGAGGGAAGATAAGGCGACTTTAACAAGTTGATGAGATTATAAGATAATAAGTTAAGGAGAGAACCTAGAAAAACCTCATAACCTCTTCCTCTTATTAACCTCATAACCTCAAATAAAAGTTATTTATTCCTAGCTGCCCTCAATTGAGATTTTAAAGTATTTATCGAACTTTCCCATTTGGCAACAGTAATGGCATCGGAATGCATTTGACTAGCTTCTTCGGTCGCTGCATATATTTGGGCAGCCCATTCATCTAGTTTTTCATTAACTCTTTCTTCAGAAAAAACATCTGCTAGAAATACTTGTTTTTTCTGTGCATATTCTTCAGTAAAACTCGCCCATCCGCCTGTTAATTTATCACAAGCCGCAGAACGTTGCTTCGGGCCAAAAAAACCAACGTTAAATGGTTGACAGTTATTACTGATTACCCCCCAAGCATCTCCTATAGGTGTAACAGGATTTACATTGCTAATAATGTTTTCAAAAGCATGATCTAAATCCCAAGGAATAAGGTGCATTTGTTGATTAGTGGGGTCTTCGTACCAATAAAAATTATGTGGGTCACAATCGCTTCCATTACAATACCAATGAAAAGCACCATCATCATTTCGGATAGTTCTGTCAACGACGACGTAGGACATTATTTCATCAATATTCATCCATTTGGCAATTACATTTTGTAGGTCGTTATCATTGGCATTGGCTACTTCTTGTGCAAAATTATGAATCATTGCTGCGGTAGGGTTTTCATCTTCATTGGTCTTTAAGTTTTCTAAATATTCTCGCTCACTAAATGGATTGCCATTACTTTTTAGTGGCCATATTTCTTTATACAAATTGCCTGTTCCGTCTTCAAAATTCTGACGGGTAAAGCGTCCATCAATTTGTTCTACTAATGCAAATAATCCCATATATTCGCCATTAATGAGCAATCGCGCATGGATAGCCCTTGGCGCAGGCACATCCATTTTTCGGAAGAACCAATACCCTAATCTGTCCCGCATTTGACTATCGTCATTATTTTGAGAATGAAATTGTAATTTTTTTAAACCATAAAATCGAGCTTCTGGGTCATTCCAATTTATCTTTATTTTCATTGATAATTTGGTACAGGTTTTTCTACCTGATGGATTCGCCCAATTTGTTCCAGACAAGCAACCAACATAAGCACCAATAGATCCTTTATAACGAATACCAACTTGGCTGATGGTTTCTCCTTCAAAAGTTAAACTACCTTCAACATATTCTTCGGCGGAGGGGTCTGCATCAATTTTTGTTAAATCCGCAGGTGGTAAATTTAACTCAAAGGTGGGTAGTTTTTTTTGGTCAAAAATATAGCCTGATTTTTCAGCAAGATACTGTTCATTGCCTGTGGTAGGTGAGATTGGGGTAACTGTGGGTACTTCAGGAGTAGGAGTAGGTGTAGGCGTTGGTAAATTGGTTGCTTCATCACCACAGCTAAATAGTATTAGAATACTTAAAAAGCATAGTGTTTTTGGAATAGTTTGCATGGTTAATTATTTTTAAACATTTGTTTAAAACAAATTTAAAAATAATGCTTGCAAAAAACAAAAGCGGTAACTAAATCTGTTCTTTAGCTACCGCTTTTATATAGCGTACTTACTCTTGTGATAAAATGAGACATGTCACCTCTTTACAAAAAGGTTTTATTTTCAACATCCTCAAAAAAGGTTTCTAAGAAGCTAATCATATCTGCTTTGGAAGCAGCATCTAAGTCCTCAAAACCTTGACAAGCTTGAATAAATTCGGCTTTTTGTGTTTTAAATTTTTCACAGATGGGAATCAATTCTGTTTTGTTTTTACCTCGCCATTGCAAAAAGCGTTCTCTAACATGTTTAATAGGAATTTGTGGATGTGGAATGGCATAAGGTGCATTGACCAAGCCACAATAATCAAAATCGTAAGGGATGGGAGAGGGGACATCACTAGTTGCTGTTTGTACCCATTTAATATTATGCCCTCTCGATAGATTCCAGTCTGTATTACCAATCATGTACTGGAATAAAACCATATTTTTGTATTGTTCTTTATCTACTCTAGCAATTTTATATTTTTCTGGGTCTATTAATTTACCGTCTAAACGTTTGGCCAATTCTTTATTGCCTTCAATTAAGAAACCATAATGTTCGTCATCTGGCACTTCTCCACTTTCATCAATGTATCGAATCTTAGCTAATTTCACCTGAAAACTCTTATCTGTTAATTGATTAAATAATTTATAAGTGAGGTATTCTTTTAAGACATAATCATCCTCTCCTTCCATACAATGCGTGACCAGTTTATAATTATTGAGATTAGAAAAACCGTTTGCCGCTAAGGTTTTTTTAGGAAATTTTAATTTAATAGGCGGAAAATCACAGATTTTTTTTCGAGTAACGCCTCTACGAGAAATTTCTAAATCGTATTGGTGGGTACTATCTTCACGTACTACTTTTAAGGTGGCAGGATGATAATGATCTTCTCCGTGACGGTCTACAAAAAGATGCTTTAGATCCCCTTTAATTTCTAATGTTATTAAATCTTCTTTAGTGCTTAACCAATCAAAAATACTTGGTTGTAGATTCTTCGGTTTAGTCTTTTCAGATTGACAAGCAGCTAAACATAAAAATGTAGTTAATAGTATTAATCCATACTTCATAGCAAACAATTTGTTTTGAGGTTTACCATAAAGTTAAAAAAATCCCAACCGAATCAGCATTCAGTTGGGATTTTTTTAGAAAGAGTTTTAAGTAGCTTGGAATTTTAGCCCGAATAGTATCTTGTTGAAACCTAAATTTTTTCTACTTAGGCAAGCTACTCTTATTCAGAAGTAATCAGTGTTACATCCGATTGGTAGGGTAGCACTTGTCCATCCACAAAACCAATCTGAGCGGAAATAACAAATACGCCTTGTCTAATTTTTGTTCCATTAAATTCACCATCCCAAGCTTTTAATATTTCTTCTCCTTGGGTAATGTCGAAAGCTTCAAATACTAAAGCACCTGATCTATCATAAATCTGTAATTCTTTGATTTCGGTCATCGCAGGAGAAAATGGAATAAAAAATTCGTCATTGATACCATCTCCGTTTGGCGAAAATATATTAGGAATATAAACAGGTCTATCCAAAGAAACGGCTACATCTACAGAGGAAGTTGCTTGACAATTATCCGAGTTAACAGCCGTCACGGTATAAGTGGTAGAACCTGGAGGCACGGTAGAAAAATTAGGACAATTATTACAAACTATAGAATCTGGTATTGACCAAACAAAATTAATGCCTCCGCTATTTGTGCTTGTTTCAGCAGACAGATTGATGGTAAATCCTAATTTAGCAATAGGGTCATCGACATTAGCTATAACGATAAACTCTTCTGGCTCTGTTACAGCTATATTTTCAGTAGGTACTTCACAAGCTCGACTATCTTTTACAATGACCATATAATCGCCCGCAGGTAAACTTCCTAAGGTCGAAGTTGGTTGAAAAATAATGCCATCTAAACTATATTCAAAAGGGGCACTTCCCCCTGTTGCGTTAATCGTGATAGCGCCATTTGTTTCGCCAAAACAAAGTACATTATCTACTTGCCCAACCGAAACACTTAATTCTGCGGGTTCAATAATGCCAACTAAGTCACTATTAATCGGACAATCATTCCCATCTGTTACGGCTAGAAAATATTCTCCTGCCCCTAAATTACTAGCAATATTTGACGTTTGTCCATCGCTCCAATCGTAGGTATAATTGCCTACTCCTCCAGTCACTTCTGCTACAATTCGACCGTCGCCCTCTCCAAAACAGCTAATATCAGTAGAAGTAGTTGTCAGAGTTAATTCATCTGGTTGGTCTATTAAGACTTCCAATTGTTCACTTAGACATAGATTTGCATCTTGTACTTGTATGGAATACATACCTTGTGGTAAATCGGCTAATGCAGTTTCCGATTGAAAGTCATTGCCATCTCCAAAATCATATAAAAATGGCCCTTCACCAGGATTGGGTACATCAACGATGATACTCCCATCTGATAAGCCGAAACAAGTTGGCCGAGCGACAATAAAAGTGGGTTCTAGTATAGGTTCACTTAAAACAGTATCAAGTACAATGCTACAATTATTTACATTTTTAATAACGACTAATTGCGGGCCTGCTGGTAAATTACTGGAAGTATTTACATTTAATTCCCCATTGCCAAAGTCAAAAGTATAATTTGTTAAATCACTACCAGATTCACCTGCTGGAATAACGGTTATTGAACCATCTATTCCACCTCCACAAGAAGGCTGGGTAATATTTGAAAAGGTAGCGGTGATAGGAACAAAATCAGGGTCAACGGTAAGGGAGGTATCTATGACTAACCTACAATTATCTCTATCCTGAACGGTAATAGCATAATTACCAATAGGTAAATTTTCAGAAGTATTCTGAATATCAAAACCATTTCCAAAATCATAGACTAAGTCATTATTGTTACCTATTCCTAGAGCATTTACGGTAATTCTACCGTTTACTGCTTCGTCACAAGAAGGACTGGTAATGTCTAAATTAGCCGTAATTGGCGGAATATCTGATACCACTAAGTTGGTATCTATTGATAATTCACAATTATCCGTATCTCGTATTCGAATAGCGTAGGGTCCTAAGGCTAAATTTTCAGCAGTGCTCTCTGAGGAAAAACCTTCGCCAAAATCATAAACTAAATCACTATTACCAGCGGCGTTAACCCTAATACTACCATTGGTTGCTATATCACAAGAGACAGGGATTATTGCAATATCAGCCGTAATTGGTGGAATATCTGATACGACTAAGTTGGTGTCTATCGACAATTCACAATTATCACCATCTCGAATCCTAAGAGAATAAGCCCCAATTCCTAAGTTTTCAGCCGTGTTTTCAGGCGTAAAACCACTACCAAAATCATACAAAAAATTAGCACCTATTCCACTACCTGACCCTGAAGCCACAATAGTCATTGAGCCATTAAAGGCTGCTTCACAGGTAGGAGAAACTAAGTTTAGTGCAGCATTGATGGGTGAAGTATCAGGTACAATCAAGTCTGTATCTACCGTAATTATACAATTGTTATCATCTCTAACGCTAATAGAAAAGTTACCAAACCCTAAATTATCTTGAGTGTTATTGCTAGAAAAGCCATTTCCAAAATCAAATTCATAAGCGCTATTTGGGTCTAGTGTACCGCCTGCCGCAGTAAGCATAATAGCTCCATTGCTAGCCACATCACAAGTTGGATTAGTCAAGTCCAGCGTTGTACTTATTAATGCGGGTTCTTCTAATAATATAGTTGTAGAATCTTTACAAGTGGCATCATTAGTAATCGTAACGCTATATTCGCCAGCAGGTAAATTATCTATGGTTTCTGTATTATCATTATTGTTCCATAGAATAGTAGTAATGGGAGGAACAGAAGAAGGATTTAAGGTAATACTACCTTCTGTGGAACCATTGCACAAAGGTTCTTCAAAAATAGGTAGAAAGCCAACTCCATTATCTTGATCGCAGCAGGGTTCTACAGCAATATCAAGTATTTGAGTTAACTCCGTTTCACAGCCTAAATCTGTGGTGACCGTTAATTTGACGGTTGGATTACCTATGGTAGTAAAACTTGTTTCTGCATTATTTCCTGTAGCTGTTTCATTCCCAAAATCCCAGACAACTGCTGTAATATTCCCTTGGGTAAAAGTAGAAGTATTGGTGAAAGTAACCCGTTCTCCATAACAAATATTGTTCGCTGAACTTACATCAAAAGAAAGGGTAGCAGGGCTACTAATAGTTGCACTTTCCATAACCGTACATCCATTATTGTCCATAATAATTAGGCCGTAATCACCAATAGCTAAGTTGGAAATAGTGGTACCAGGCGTAAAATTAAGCCCGTCTGTACTATAAGAATAAGGCATTGTTCCACCCGCTACTGTTAATGTTATTACCCCATTTTCTTCACTAGGACAACTGACATCTTGAACATTATCGACTGTAGCAGTTAATAACGGAGGATCCATAATAGCTGGTGAAGTCGCTTCATAAGTACAACCATTCGCATCGGTTACAGTAACAGCATAAGTACCTGGTGCTAAATCACCAATACTTCTGGTTGTTGCGCCATTACTCCATAAATAAGTATAATCAGACACGCCACCTGTTACAGTGATAATCGCTGTTCCATCATTTGCCCCATTACAAGAACTTCTTCTTGCTTCTAAAATACCATTAATGGGGTCTGGTTTAGTTAATGTAAATTCTACTGGATTACTTGTACAACCTTCGCTGTCAAAAACATCTATGATATAATTGCCAGCATCTAACCTAGTCAATGAAGTTGGATCTAGTGGCCCGTTGCCATCATTAAAATCAAAAGTCAAGACACCCATGGCATTATCAGCGGTAATTTCAACTGAACCATTGGTTAAATCACCACAGGTAGGGTTGGTAATATTATCAACGCTAATATTCAATGCTCTGTCATCTAATTCAATGGCGTCTATGGTGGTTGTACAACCACTATCATCCCGAACAATTACGGTATAATCTCCTGTATCTAAACCATTTAAAGTCGCATTGGCTACAAAACCATTGCCGTCACCAAAATCATACTCATAAGGCATTCGGCCACCAGAGGCAGCAATAGCAATACCACCATCGGCTACACCTCCACAAGAAGGGGGACTTACTGTTTCCATAGCCGTTAAAGCATTAGGTATCACAAAAGTATGCGTTATGGAATCTCTACAACCTGCGGCATTGGAAATAGTAATGGTATAGGTATCAGGGGCAAGATTCATGATGTCTTCTGTATCGGCACCATTCGACCATTCAAAAACTGTCGGGAAATTGCTATCATTCGTAACCGTAATATCAATCGCTCCATTGGTGTCATCAGGACAGGCAATTTCAGTAATTGTAGGATTTGGCGCAATGGCTATCCGATTATCCGATTCACAGCAATCATTGATGGTAATAAATGTTTCAAAGATGGCATTACAACCAGTATTGGTAGTAACCATTAATTCCACCCTTTTAGTACCAGTAGTTGTGAAGTCGAAGGTTAGGTCGGTTTTTTCTAGGGTCGTTGTCTTTACATTATTATCTCCATCCTCTATCAACCAGTCATATCGAGTAATGGTACCATTAGGAATAGGGAATGTAATATTCTCCCTAAAAGTCAATGGTTGCCCAAAACAAGTTGCTGGAGCGCTCGGCAAAATCTGGCCTACTGGCCCTACTAATGCCCCATCTCCGCCGAAGGTAATGGTAAATCCACCATCGGAAGTTGTATTTTCAATCATTAAACCATAGGTTAATCCTGCTTGCATACTTAATGCTGCAGCAAAGGCATCGGTAGGACTATTTTGACAATCTATGTTCGCATCATTATCGCCTTCTACCAAACCAGTTGCTCCTGGAAAACAAGCTTCCCCACATCGATTGGCAACAGGATTTCCCCCATCAGGAATCTCAAATAAAACAAAAGCGATTCTATCATTGGGATTGGTCGGTGCTATGGTGAAAGATAAATTGCCATCGGTAGCGCCTTCCCAAGTAAACCAAGTCGTATTGGTTTCGGTAATATCATTCATACAAGTTCCAGCACCTTCGTTAACATCTGTTCCTGCTCCATTAAAAGAAGTAATGGTAACTGGACGCTTGTCACAAAGAATGGTTGCATTTGCTAAATCTGGTTGTGCATCTTGCGCTTGTAAAATGGTCGCATTGATAGTTGTAAAAAAAAGTAAACTACCAAGAAGTAATTGGTTAATAGAGGAATTTTTCATAGCCCACATGGGTTGGAAATTAAGAGTTTGAGTAAATCCGTTAGAAGAAGTCAAAATTGAATCGCTGTCTTATATTGCATTTGAACAGCCTATTAAACGTTCAAAACCAGCAGAATCGTGTATTTTTTTATTTATAATGTGGGCAAAAGTATAGAAAATGTAGTGAAGGTGATTATTGTTGTAGTTATTTGGTCAATATTATTTTAAGTTGTCGGTTGCTGGTTGCTGGTTTTGACTAACCGACAAACTGGTAACTGGCAATCAGCAACTGGCAACTCATTTAACTAAAGTAATATCGCCTCCAAAAGTCTCTTCTACATCATCTAGAAATAAGACTTTAGCGACAAAGCCATAAACGCCTTGTTGTAATTCGCGTCCATCAAATAAACCATCCCAACCAAATCGAGTATCTCCTACTGGAAGATTTGTTCCATTATAAACTAGATTGCCCCATCGGTCAAAAACCCTTAATTCAGTAATCTGAACAGCAGCAGGGCCACCAAAAACGGTAAATTTATCATTATTACCATCAAAATTGGGAGAAAAAGCATTCGGTATAAAGACGGGGCGATTAGGATTTACAAAAACAAAAACGGTATCAGAAGCAGTGCAATTCGTTGCATCAGTAATAGTCACCACAAAAGGCATCGTGGTAAAAGGCATCGCTGTTGGATTAGGACAATCTGAGCAATCTAAAAAATCAGGACTAGACCAAGTATAGTCGACGGGTCGAGCAAAAGGTGTCGTAATAGTTTGGAAATCAGTAGAGAATCCTAAGTCAATCGCCTTATCTTCTCCTGCATCTACAGATAATTCGGCTGGCTGAGCAATACTAGCAGCAATTGTTTCCGTACAACCGTTGGGGTCTCTTACCGTAATGGTATAATCGCCTACAGCTAAATCGGAAAGCGTTGGACTGCTTTGAAAAGTAGTCCCATCTGCACTATATTCAAAATTGCCATTTCCACCACTACTATTCACGGTAATACTACCTGTATTATCTCCAAAACACAAAGCGTCTACCACATTCCCTATGGTCAAATCGATTAAATCTGGTTCTATAATCATGGCGGCATCTGCTATTTCACATTGATTCTCATCTCTAATAATCACAGAATAATCGCCAGCCGTTAATCCCATAATTTGCTCTGAAGTTTGGTTATTATTCCAATCAAAGGTGTAGCCTCCTGTACCACCTTCCACAATGGCGGTAATCATACCATCGTCTGCTCCTTGACAACTAATATTCGCTCCTGCTAATACTAGCGTTAAGGCATCGGGTTGGTCAACGGTAAATTCAAAATCCCCTTCACATAAATTGGCATCAATAACATTGACTTGGTAAGTAGCCGCAGGAATATTATTTAAACTACTCGTTGTGACAAAGCCATTGCCATCATTCCAATCATATTGATAATTGGGTTCTCCATTGGCTATACTAATAGCGACTCGACCATTGCTGAAATCAAAACAGCTCGGCATTTGTACAACCAATTGATTGGTATCTAATGCTAGTTCTAATTCTCGAAGTTCGATTATATTTTGTTCTGTACAACCATTCACGTCTGTGATTGTTACTGGATAATCTCCTGAGGATAGATTACTTAACGTGGTTACTTCGGATGCGCCTATGCCAAAATCAATCAAAATAGGGGCAGCGCCATCTTGGATGGTTAATTCAATCGCTCCATCTGTTCCTCCGCCACATGTTGGTTCAGTCAAAGCAGTTACTACCTCAAATGGTGGAATAGAATCAACCATAAATGGGAAAGAATCTCTACAAGTCGCTAAATTAGTGACGGTGACGGTATACAATCCAGGGGAGAGATTGGACAAGTCTTCTGATTCGCTATTATTACTCCATTCTAAACTATTAATTTCGGAATTACTAGTTACACTAAAATCAATCGCACCTCCTTGGTCTCCACAAACTGCATTTTCAATAATAGCATCTCCTGTAATTAAATTTACATCTTCACAGCAAGCTTCTACTATGACTATAGAGGAACTAATCGTACTTACTTTACAACCTAAATTAGTCGTAATCGTCAAGACCACTGATTTTTCTCCTGGTTCAGTATACGAAACGGTATGAGGCCCTACGCCAGTAACAGAAGTAGCTTCTGCTCCAACGCCAAAAGTCCATTCATAGTCCACGATTTGTCCCGCTGCAAAAGTGGAATTATTCCCACTAAAAGAAACGGCTTCGCCTGCACAGATGACATTTGTGTTGCTATTTATAATGGCTTCTATATCTGGTTCTGGTCCTTGAAATTCCCCGTCTCCACCAAATTCCATAGCAAAACCATTTCCAGATTGGGAAAAATTATTGATTAATACGCCATAGGCTTTACCTGTTTCCATATCTAAAGCTTGAAGAAATCCATCTTCGCCAAAATCACAACCTTGATCTTCAGATAAATCTGTTGAGGTTAAATCCAATCCTGTAGGTCCTTCGCAAGAAGTAGCCATACATCTAAGGGCAATTTTCCCTTCTGTATTGTTTAGCCCATTAGGTAATTCATAAACAACAAAGTCTAAGTCATCATCTGGCTTAATAGGATCCAGCGTAAAAGTAAGTTGGCCATCATTCGCAGCAATCCAAGTAAACCAAGTAGAACTTTGTTCCGAAGTAACGCCTGAACCAGGAATATCTAAACAAGTCCCCCTTGCTTCATTATTATCATTTCCTGTTCCAATGACTTGCTGAATTACAAATCTAGATTTATCACAAAGGACGGAAGCTATTTCCAAATCAGAACCAGGTTCTGTTGGCGGAAAATAATTATCAATACACATCTGGAAAGTCCCTTCTCGACGATTTCGACCTTGAATTCTAATCAAATAAGTCTGACCTGGAATTAAACCACCTTGGTATAATTCAACTACATCCGTAGAACTACCTCGCTCACATTCCAATACTTGAAAACTATTATCGCTTAGTTCACTACAATCGGTGTCTACATATAATTCTGCTTCTGGTTGGCCTAAAGAACCGCCATTCGGGCTATTACCATTCACCGTTAAGGTTAAATCTGTCGCAATAGCCGTAAATCGAAACCATACATCCGCCCCATTACTAGAGGTACAGGAACCACCTGAAAAATTCGTAGGGGTAGCGCCTTCATTGCTGTATTCTCCTTCTTCAGAGCAACTTTGGATGATATTATCAATCAGTAATGCATTACTACAATCGTCATTTGCGGGTTGCGCAAACAAAAAAATGGGGCAAGAAATAAATGCCAATAAAAAAAACAGGTTAGTAACCCTTCTAGAGTAATGACTATTCATAAGGTGATGTTTGTGATTTGGAAGTGGCTAAAGTATAGCTAAAGTAGTTGAGTCCAAATATTTTCCACTTTTATCGGTTGTTTTTTCCGAATAACTGCGTTAAAATTTTTGACTATAGCTAAGCTATACTAAAAAATTTTGCCTTATTCTTCAAAAAAATCACCTCGCTAAAAATAGGAAACTATTTAAACTCAGCTACTTATCATCCAATATAGATATGTTCGATGGGTAGACTCAACTTGATTTCTGGGAAAGCAACTGCAAAAGAGAACACTTTATAGCATTTCTTGTTAAAAAATAACGAAAATTGTTGTTGCCTTATGTATAAAAAAGAATAAAACGACGCCTACTAGCCAAACTTAATCTTCTTGTTAAGCATTTTATAAGAGATAAGTAAGGAGACAAATTTGGACGTCACTTATTAAATAGTTGCGAGTTACGTGTTGCAAGTTAAAAAAATAGAATTCTGAATCTAAAATTGGATTAATTATAACTAATTGGAGTATTCATTAAAACTCCAATTCCCCAACCCGTAACTTGTTCCGATTTAAATCGAAATAACAAATATTTTATGTGATAATTTATATCGTCCTAGTATTTACTTACCTAAAACTTAAGTTTAAAACTAGACAACTAAACCCATTATTCCCTTGATAATATAATAGCGTTGCTTATTCGGACGGAATAATAAGCAATAAGTCAAATAAGACGTAATGAATTAGTATTTATTTTTAATAAAAGTAATACATTTGTAGCCAACGATATGAAGAAAAATATACCTAATATTATTACCTCTATTAATTTGTTTTGCGGCTGTTGTGCGCTAGCTTGTGTATTTTATGGTCGTTTTTTTAATGCCTTTCTATTTTTATTCGTAGGCGCTTGGGCAGATTATTTGGATGGTTTCGTAGCTAGGTCTTTGAAAGTGAAATCAGAATTAGGGAAGCAGTTAGATTCACTAGCAGATATGGTTTCTTTTGGCGTTGTGCCAGGAGCGATTGTGTATATGTTATTGGTGAGAGGAATGACTAAAAATTTTGAAAGTTTTCCTCAATATCTAATTCTAGCAGGTTTGCCCGCTTTTTTAATTACGGTATTTGCGGCAGTACGGCTTGCCAAATTTAATATAGACACCCGTCAATCAGAAGATTTTATTGGCTTAAATACCCCTGCTTGTACCATTTTTACGGTTGGTTTAATGCTAATGTACCATTATGATTCTTATGGTTTGAGAGAAATTGTGATTAGTCCGTGGTTACTCTATCCGACGATAGTAGTGTTGTCTTATTTGTTAATTGCCGAATTGCCGATGTTTAGTTTTAAATTTAAAGACTTTAAGTGGGCAGGTAATGAAATGCGTTTTATTTTTTTAATCCTCGCCTTATTATTTTTAATAATTTTTAAAGAAGTTGCCTTTTCCTTGATTATAATTATGTATGTTTTATTTGGATTATTTGCTTTGATAAATCCTGCTAAAATGGTTTAGCTTTTATTATATTAAGACTTCTCAGGCTAGAAGCCTAAGCTACCTAGTTACGGTGCTAATCGTTCTATTTTCCATTCATTTTCTATTAAAGTATAACTAATCCTATCATGTAATCGGCTAGATCGTCCTTGCCAAAATTCTAGGAACGTAGGCTTAATTTGATAGCCTCCCCAATGAGCAGGAATCGGTAACTTATCGACATCTCTATATTTTTTTCTTAAATCAATCACATTTTGTTCTAAAATACTTCTGTCGGGTATTACTTGACTTTGGGGAGATGCCCAAGCACCAATTTGACTGCCTTTTGGTCTACTGTGAAAATAATTAAGGGAAATTTCGGGTGCTACTTTTTCGACAATGCCTTCAATTCGGATTTGCCGTTCTAAGTCTTTCCAAAAAAAAACGACTGCAATATTTGGATTGGCGGCTAGTTCTTGCCCTTTTCGACTGTCATAATTGGTATAAAAAATAAAACCATTCTCATCAAAACCTTTTAATAAAACGATTCGAGCGGCAGGTTTTCCTTGTGCATCAACCGTTGCAATCGTCATGGCATTCGCTTCCTTAATTTGACTATCTAACGCTTCTTGAAGCCATTCGTTAAATTGTTGAATTGGATTGGCCTGAACATCCGTTATTTCTAAGGTCTTTGCTCGATAATCTTCTCTTAAAGCCGCAATGGTTTGATTATTTACTTTCATATTTTATTTTTAGTATAAAGAAATTTTACCCCCTCAACAAGATTATACAACCTCCATATTATTCACAACAAAAAGAATTCAAAAGAGATTCAAAAGAAAGGAAAAAAGAAATGGGAAGAAAGGAAAAATTTGGAAAGATTTTCGATTTTTAAAAAAAACATAAAAAAACCCTGTCAAAAATCACTTGACAGGGACAAAACAAAAAACAAACACTATGAACAAACACTATCTTTAATCAAAATTGCTTTTTAATAAAAACAATAATGATGTTGAGTCAAATAAAAAGTTTTTCCCTCCATCAACAGAAACAAGGTGTTAGAAAACACGCTAGTTAGAAGCCGAAGGAGGGAAAAAACACCCCCGAGCAAGTCGGGGGACAAGATAAAAACAAAAACTATGAACAAACACTCACCCTATATTCGATAGAAATAAACTGTTGAACGATTATTACTGCATCTATACTACATAAAATCTATTGCACTAGCAGAACAACTCGTTGACAGTCAAGTATTATTCAAAACTAATAATATAAATATTATTAATTAATATTTATATTAATTTTTAGAAAACTTTTGAATTTTTTAAGCCTTTGAAGAAAAGTCTATGTCATTACAACAACTGATGAATTTAAGTGAAAAAATCACTTAATTCAGAAAGGGGATTTACTCGAAGAGTACTATTATCAAATCTGTTTAGATAAGGAACAAAAACCGAACCAAAAAATAATATTGAGGAAGAAAAAAATAAAAAAAATAGAAGTCCTTATTTTTTAAGGAATAAATATACTTCCTATGAGGTCAATATTTCAGACAAATTTATCAAATAAATAGAGCAGATTAGCCTTTTAAATTAAAAACAGAAAGGCAGATAAAAGAGAGATAATTCATTTATTAACCTGTCGAAAATCCCTGCCTGTGGCAGGCAGGCGTTATTGAACTCAATTCGTTGCTAAGTATTTTTTAGCATTGGATTGAGTCCAACAATGGATACTTATCACTTTTTAATTGGACGTTCTACATTAAAAGTTAAGGTGGCCAACTAAATTTTGCTAATGAGTATTGCCTCCAGCCATTTTGAAACTACTTGCTTGTTCTTTTACTAATAACCAAAGTCCTGCGGAAATAGCAAGCGAAATAGCAGAAATCACAAAAATAATAGATTGGTTATCAAATCCATCTAAATAACCGCCAAGTAAAGAGGCAAAAATTTGAGGAATAACGACAGAAAGATTAAATAAACCCATAAATAAGCCCATTTTGCGTTGGTCGATTACTTCAGACATAATAGCAAAGGGTAAACTTACTACAGCTCCCCAACCAATACCAACAAATGCCATTAACAAGAAAAAGGAAATTTGAGTGGTTCCAAAAAAGACTAATGCCGCATAACCAATAGCCATAATTGCGATGCAAATAGTATGTGTTTTTACTCGACCAATTCGCTCTGAAACAGGTTGTAAAACGGTTGCAGGTAATAAAAATCCAACTGCATTTAAAATAGCAAAAGCAACGCCTAATCCAAAACCAATTTCATTATTCAAGTCTTGCCCCAGTTCTTCTTGTAAACCATAGCCCATAATATTGGTTTTGACAAAAGCAAAAGAATAGACAAACATCGTTTGTACACCTAACCAAGTAAAAGCATGCGCCAAACAAATTTTCAAAAATTCAGTAATATCTGTATCTTTTTGTGCAATTCCTTCGGCTGTCTCTTCCGTCAATGCCACTTTATCAGCAGCTAAATCTCTAGGCTCTTCGATAAAAAAGATAGGAAAAATAGAGAAAAAGAAAACGATACCCGCTCCAATATAAATCAAGGTGTAATTACTGATAAATGCGCCAATTAGATAAGCCAATACACCAAAGAAACCAGAAACGGTTTGCATAATGGTATAGCCTCTAGTCCGTTTTTCTCCCAAAGGTGTCACATCCGCAATGACTGAACGAGTAGGGTTGAAACTAATATTGATGGATAAATCTAAAGTCAATGCTACTATTAATGCAACGGTCATTATACTATCAATGCCTAGTGCGCTATCAATAATATCTAAGTTAGGCAAAGCCAAAATCATTAATGCGGCTAAAGTACCACCAATCAAAATAAAAGGTCGCCGTCTTCCACCCCAGAACCAAGCTTTATCACTCACCAAACCAATGATTACCTGACCAAAAATACCTGCCATTGGGCCTGCTAACCAGACTAAACCAATATCTTCTAGACTAAATCCATATTTGGTGTTCAATATCCAACTAAGTGCTGCAATTTGAACACAAAGCGCAAAGCCCATTGCCGTTGCAGGTAGACTCAATAAGGCATAGAAAGTATTAGATAACTTTTTTTGAATAGCTAACATCAGCAAATATTTAGGTGTGAAAAATTGACGAAACTAAAGGTTGGAAATATTAAGGTGGGCGAAAGGTAAGGAAAATAAATTAGTGCATTCTTATCTTTTTTTGAAAAAAATTAAAATCATTTATGCATTTCTATCTTTTACTGCATCTATTAGGCAACCACATTCATTATCCTAACTAAAAATCCATATCATGTCTCCAAAAAAGAAAGCCTTAACTTTAACGATTCCTGAACCTTGCGGTGAAAATTTTAATGCAATGACTCCTGTCAAAGGCGGTAAATTTTGTGGATCTTGTGAAAAAACAATTGTCGATTTTAGAAAGATGAACGATTATCAAATTTTGCACTTCTACAAACAAAATAAGGGCAAAATTTGTGGCGTTTTTAATAATCAACAATTAAATCGAGCCATGCCTTTTCCAATGGAAGCAGAACCTACTCGAAATTGGAAAGCAGTGGCAGTTTTGGCAACAGGTTTATTATTTGGTGGTGGATTAGTTGCGCAAACGACTACACCAACTGTTGAAAAAATAGCGGTGGTCGCACAACAAATAACTAAGAAGCAGCAAGAAAAAGAGACAACTCCCCCAAATAAAGTGATTAAAGGATTCGTGAAAAATAAGGAATATCAAGATAAATTGATTGGGGCGAATATTATGATAGAAGGAACAAACATTAATACTATCACCGATATTAACGGTTTTTTTGAAATGGCTATTCCTAGTAATTTAAAGGAAATTGAATTGACCGTTGCTTATGTAGGATTTGAAACGCAAACCTTATTATTTAATGAGAAATATCCTATTCCTACTAAAGAAATTGAAATAGAATTGGCAAGCAATCATTTTGAGATGGACCAAATGATTATGGGTATTATGATAGCGCCTGACTTTGAGGAAGCACCAACTTGTGGAACGGATGAACTTGTTGAATTAGAAGATATTCCCGAAATTACTCCAGATGCAGTAATCGAGAAAGGAATACTTACCGAAAGTCAAATGACCATTTTCCCAAACCCATTTGTCCATAATTTGGAAGTGAGTTATGATTTTGCCGATAAAGGAGATTATTTATTTAATGTCTACGATATGAATGGTCAGTTATTATTTGCCAAATCTTACCATTTATTAAAAGGGAAACAAACGATAGAATTGGAAATGATAACGAAAAATTTAAACCACGGCGTCTATATCTTACAACTTTCTGATAGCCAAGATAGAATTTTGGCGACTAAGAAAGTTTATAAAGGGCAAGCGTAACTGGTAGAAAAGCTTAAAGGTCTTTTTCTACCAATTCGTACTATTTAGAAACCTGATAATAAACCTGTTCTTGACTCCCTATCCCAATATCTTCAAATCCATTAAAATCCAAGTAAACGGGTTTATTTGCATGTGTTTGAAGCAACATACTCAATAATAATTCTGCTGCCCCTGCTGCTTTTCCTTCCTTAGAAGTTGCAGGCAATAAAACCATAATTTTTCCATGACTATAAATGAAAAAATAGACCGCTAGTAAGTCCCCTTTTTTGTTAGTAATTCCATTGGCAAATCCCCAACCACGGTGCATCGCATTATACATGATTCGCAGGTAAGCATAGTAATTTTCCTTTTTATAATTTTTAGCATGCGCTTTATAAAAATCAACTACTTTTTCAGGTTTTAAATTAGAAGCTGGTTGTAATTGTAAGTCAGCTGCTTTAGCTAATTGGTTATGAAAGGCAGTTGAAAAACCATCTTGCAAACCATCGTAAGGCTGATTAAGTATCAATTGTCGCCGACTTAATTTTTCGACTTTGAATCCCAGATTATTCGGAATTTTAGCCTGATTAGAAATATTGACTTTTAAAGATTTATACTCGGTAGGAATCGCCTCGAAAAAATGCTGCATTCTGGTAGCCGATAAAATATTCTCGGAATAAAGTGCCCCTTCTATAATTAATTCAGGTTGGTAAATATTTTTTCGACCGAGCCAATTTTTTTTCCAAATTAATGGAAATACGGATCCATAATCTTCTTCGATTAATGCCTCCCAATCTTTGGTCAAGGCATCCAAATACCAAACATAGCCGCAGACATTTCCATTGTTGGCATAATGCACACAACTATTCCATTTAGATTTGTCTATATCTTCTCTGCTAATTCGTTTAATGTTCATTTTTTCAGTTGCAGGTTGCGAGTTACGGGTTGCGAGTTAGTATAGTGCCTAAGTCAATTTTGGAAGCATATTTCTATTATCGAATAGCTTATCTAAAATTCAACAAGAATTATAGTACTAACTCGCAACCCGCAACTCGTAACCAATTATCAAAATTCCAAGAATTTATTCGCTAGGTTCGTTTAAAATTTGATAAGAAAATAGAATTAAGCTGTGCTATAATTTGATTATATAAATCCACGGGTAAACCTAATAGTTCCAGAATTTCAAGTTGAATCGTATCAACTCTAGT
>Ga0129327_10000054_pt1 | contig 57994 bp, 43 predicted proteins | sample CPBDNA_6_FD_111799 | JGI IMG/M metagenome (GOLD analysis project Ga0129327, IMG submission 111799) | Freshwater to marine salinity gradient microbial communities from Chesapeake Bay, USA - CPBay_Spr_31_0.8_DNA | ecosystem: Environmental > Aquatic > Marine > Coastal | place: USA: Chesapeake Bay... | reverse complement strand
GAGCCTATGTCAAAGAATCTTAGTAATTTTGATTCACATATAATTTTCATAGGCTAATATTAGGAATTTTATCAAAAAACTACCTACATATTAGCCTTTTTAATTTTTGTCGGGTCGAGTGACTTTTTTACCATAAAGTTCTTGTTGCTACTTGAAGAGTATAGTTTAGTTTTATCACATAGTCATATAGTAAAAAACACATAGTACACATAGTTTTACGAACTCAATATAATCACCTCTAATACGTAAAACTATGTGTACTATGTAAAAATGCTATTGTGACTATGTGATAAAAAAGAAGTTAGCTTGTTTTGTCATGGTACTTACTCATCAAAAAAAACTGTGAGGGCTAGGTTCTCCTTCCCTCCGAGGTAAAAAGACCTCAAATTAGGTAAAACCAAAAAACGCTGCTATTTTTGGCACATTATCCACTCAATACTTGTAAAAAATGAACTTACATCGCCTATTAATATTGTCGCTACTTATTCTAGTTAATACGTTTTTATCAGCTCAAAAATCTCCATTTCAAGAACAAACCCTACCTGCTTTATGGGAATTAAAAGAACTGGTCAGCATTCCTAATAGCGGCTTATCGCCAAAAGACATTCAAAAAAACATCGATTGGCTAACGACTGCTTTTCAAAAAAGAGGATTTAAAACCCAGCCTTTAGCCAATAAAGGTAATCCTCTTTTATTAGCTGAACAAATAATTGATACCGATTTACCAACGATTCTTTTTTATATGCATTTAGATGGTCAGCCTGTTGCCCCCTCTAAATGGAATCAAGCCGACCCTTATCAAGCTGTTTTAAAGAAGGCAGATGAAAATGGTGAATGGCAAGCACTTCCTTGGGAAAGTGTCGGTGAAACGGTTGACCCGAATTGGCGAATTTTCGGTCGCTCTGCCGCAGATGATAAAGGTCCAATTATTGGCTTTTTACATGCGATGGATTTACTCAAAAAAGAAGGCAAGAAACCTGCTTTTAACCTAAAGGTAATCTTGGATAGCGAAGAAGAAATGGGAAGTAAATACCTAGCAGAAGCGGTAGCGGAATATGAACATTTATTAAAAGCAGATGCGCTGATAATCAATGATGGGCCTGTCCATATTTCAGGGCAACCTACCTTAATTTTTGGATGCCGAGGTATTACTACTGTTAACCTAACTGTTTTTGGAGCATCCAAACCTCAACATAGTGGACATTATGGAAATTATGCCCCCAATCCCAATTTTATGATGGCGCATTTATTAGCCTCTATGAAAGACCAAACAGGCAAAGTTTTAATTGAAGGTTATTATGATGGTATTAAATGGGACAAGGCTGCCGCAGAAATAATGGCAGCCGTTCCTGATAAAAAGGAAGACATTTTAAAATTATTAGAAATAGCCAAACCAGAACAAGTAGGCGGCAATTACCAAGAAGCTTTACAATTTCCTTCCTTAAATGTAAGAGGCATGGCATCCGCTTGGGTCGGTAATCAAGCGAGAACGATTGTGCCCGATAAAACAACGGCAGCCATTGATATTCGATTAGTACCAGAAAGTGATCCAAAGCGATTGGTGGCACTCATTAAAACGCATATTGAAAAGCAAGGGTATCATATCGTCACTAAAGAACCAACTACGGAAGAACGTTTAAAATACCCTAAAATTTGTTACTTATATTCAGGCGGTGCGACCCTACCTTTTAGAACAGACATGAATGCGCCTACAGGCAAATGGTTAGAAAAAGCGATTAAAAATACTTACCAGCAAGCCCCTGTAAAAGTGCGGATTATGGGCGGAACGGTACCCATTTCTTCTTTTATCAATCAGTTGAATATTCCAGCGATTATTGTTCCGATGGTTAATTCAGATAATAATCAGCATAGCCCCAATGAGAATTTTAGGATTGATTATTTGACGAATTCTATTAAGACTTTTTATGGGATTATGTCCACGAAGTATGAATAATAATTTTTCCTGTCAAATGAATAGCTTTGGAAAATTATTACAAAAATACTTCTTTGAAAGGCATCTATATTTTATTCTACCACTTAGCCATTTAAGTTCATTTAGAAAAATACTATATGAACTTAAATGGCTAAGTGGTAGAATAATTATCGAAGCGTATTCCAAGGCGCTTCCTCATAAACCTCCACCAATTCATACCCATCTTCCCCTATACAAGGGCCTAAAATAGCAATTAGTCTAGCATCCGCGTCTCCCACATTAAAGGAGGCATGTACTATATCAGCAGGTATAAAAACAGACTCTCCTGCTTCTAAAATTTGCTTTTCTTGCCCAACCCATTGTTCTACTGTACCATTTACCACATAAATGACCTCTTCTTGCTTTGGATGTTTGTGAAAATCATGTCCTTGTCCAGGCGCAATATTTACTTCAATGACCACTAAATCCTTTGCATTGGTCTTTTTTGGCCCACTTAATCGGGTTAGATTTCCCCAATCTAGGGTTTCTACTTCTTTTTTGTTTTTTTTAATAAAATAATCCATCTGTTTGAGTTATGAGTTATAAATAATGAGTGATGAGTAACTTACTACATAGTTAGACCGTCAGATTAAAAAATGATAGCTATCCGTGTCCCTTAATTAATCTGCGGTATAAATTAATCCCACGGATTAATTAAGGGACACGGATATTAGACATAATTTTTTTGTAATACCAATTTTTTATTTGATTACCTAGTGCTATTGATATTACAAGCACTAAAATTTTATATCTTTAAAAGCCTCAATCTGTTGCTGAATCGCTACTTCCGTCGGTAAGCGTTCCATGCTACTTGCGCCATAAAAGCCGTGAATATTTTTGCATTTTTTCAAAATATAAGTTGCGTCATCAGGCATAGCAATAGGTCCGCCATGACATAAAATAATCACATCTTCTCGAATTTTTCTAGCTGCTGCTGCCCATTCATCAATCAAACCCACACAACTTTTTAAGGTCTTGGCAGTTTTTGCCCCAATCGACCCTGCGGTGGTTAATCCCATGTGGCAAACAATTATATCTGCTCCAGCTTTGGTCATATTTATCGCATCTTCTGCACAAAAAACATAAGGAGTTGTCAGCATTTTTAATTTTCGGGCTTTTTTAATGACCTCAATTTCCTTGGCATAACTCATACCCGTTTCCTCTAGATTCTGCCGAAACACCCCATCAATTAACCCAACCGTCGGAAAATTTTGAATCCCTGCAAAGCCCATCGCTTTTAATTGCGGTAAAAAATAGTCGAAGTTTACAAATGGGTCTGTACCATTAACCCCTGCTAAAACGGGCGTTTTTTGCACCACATTAATAACCTCTTTCCCCATTTCTACGACTATTTCGTTGGCATTGCCATAAGCCAATAAACCAGACAAAGAGCCTCGGCCTGCCATTCGGTATTTGCCAGAATTATAAATGACAATGAGGTCGATTCCGCCTGCTTCTTCGCATTTGGCAGAAATACCTGTTCCAGCACCACCACCAATAATAGGAATGCCTTTGTCAATCATTTTATAGAAACGCTTTAGTATTTTTTTTCTACTACTCACAAGATGATTTTTTATTAATATTAGACGTAGCTTGGACATTCTTGTCCGAGTATTATGCTACTCAGGCAGGAATGCCTGAGCTACGGTTTAACTAATTTAATTAGTTTGGATTTATGATTGACCTCAAGCATGCAACAATCTAAAAACTTTCACCACTTCCTCCGAAAAAGCAGCATCATTAATAGCAAAAGGCAATCGAATTAACTGCCGATTTTCCGTTTGAATGACCTCCTTTTCCAAAGTATCAAATAATGCCTTGTCTGCCGCTGCATTATAAAAAGGTTGCCCTGCTACAGATAATGCAGAGACCCCTTTTTCAGGTATAAAAAAACGAACAGGCGCTTCCATTTGGTTTAATTTATGAGCAATCCATTTGCCCATCACTTTATTTTCGGCCACATTCGTCCGCATTAAAGTTACTTCGGAATTATGGACATATAAGTTTCGATTTTTATACTTTTCAGGTACAGTCGCTAATGCCCCAAAATTAACCATATCTAAGGCACCAACGGAGCCAATATAAGGAATTTTTTGACGAATAATTGCACCCATTCTATCTTCGCCTGCACTCATAATCCCCCCTGCATGTAAATCACAAACTTCGGTAGTCGTCATGTCCAACACTTTGGTAATAAAACCCGAATCAATCAATTTCTCCATAGATTGCCCACCCGTTCCCGTTGCATGAAAAACCAAACAATCATAGTCTTTTTCTATCGCTGCTCTAATTTGGGTGACACAAGCTGTCGTTACACCAAACATCGTCATTCCAACTGCTGGTTTAGTCACCTGATAATCAGGAATTGATTGTTGTATCATTCCAACTAAAGCATTAGCCGCATTCCCCAAAATGGTATTAGAAATTTGGTTTATCCCTGCAATATCAGTAATGGAATAGAGCATAAAAATATCACTTGCTCCAACATAAGGAGCGGTGTTTCCTGATGCGACCGTCGAGACCATTATTTTGGGTAAACCAACTGGCAAAGCTCTCAATCCTTTGGAAATTAAGGATGTTCCACCAGAACCGCCTAATCCGATGACGCCAGCAATGTCCCTTTGTGTTACTAAAAATTGTTCTAGTGCTTCTGACATGGCAATAACGGCATCTCCTCTTCCTTCATTTTTTGCTAAAAAATCTGTTCGATTTGGGTGGTGATTTGCAACTGCCTTAGCAGAAATATCCACCTCAAAATCATGCGTTAACGTACCGACATCTACTAAATTTGTAGATAGTCCTGCTTGCTCGATTCGTTGTTGCACAAATTTCAACTCTGCGTATTTGGTATCGCAGGTGCCTATGATGTATGCTTTTTTCATGCTGTATTTTTTAGTAATCGGTTATGGGGTTTGAATGTATTGACAAGCTATGTCCCCCAAATCATAAATCTTACATCTTACATTATAAATCCGTCACGTTTTTATTCAAATGGGTTGACGATTTAGTCCTTTGTTTGCCCCCAAATCATAGTTCATAAATCCATCACATTTTTATTTAGATGGCTTTATGATGTAAGATTTATGATTTTTTAACCTCGGAATCATTGACAAATCTATTCCTCCACCGTCATCACCCCATTCATCGTCTGCCAATGTCCTGGGAAAGTACAAACAAAAGGATAATCGCCAGTTATCTCAGGCACTTCAAAACGCAATTTAGCGGTAGTTCCGGGGTCTACCAAAACCGTATATGCAATAATTTGCGGCAAATCTGGCACATATCCTTTAGCAACACCTGCGGGTGTTTTCGCCATAATTTCTGCGGCATTTCCAACAATTGCCAAAGCATCGGGTTTGACCACCAATAAGTTATGCTGCATCGCATCATTATTCTCAAAAATGATTTCTACTAATGTACCTGCTTTAACGGTAAATTCTGTTAAATCATATTTCATTTCATCCTTGATGGTTTTGATAGTAATCGTTTGGTCAGCAGGTTGATTAGCCGTTGTTGCTAATTTTTCGGCTAATAAAGTAGCATAAGGGCCATATTTTTTCAGGAATAGATTGGTTGGCGTTACACCTGCTACAAAAACAGGAGCATCTTTGCGGTAAATTTTATCCACTTTGACTTTCCATTGCCCTGATAAATCAATTTTTTCAATACCTAATTGCAAATAAACCGCTGTTCCATTTTCTCCTAGAATACCGCCTCGACCACCGTAATCGTGTACATTTATCATCAATACATTTTGCCCAGTTTTAAATACGCCTGCTTTAACAGGATAAGTTCGAGTACCGCCCCAAGAACGTAGGGTTTCTCCGACTTTTTTGCCATTGATATATACATAGTCTGTCTCATCAATTATCCCAAAATGTAATTCATTTTTAGCTTTCGCTTGGTCGGCCGTTAATTCAAAAATAGTATGATACCAAACTTCTCCATCTAAGCCGACCACTTCTTTTGCACCTGATTCACTCCACCTTGAAGGCACTTTGATATCTTCCCAATCCGAAACATCTAAATTGGCGCCAAGCCAATCAATTTCCTCGATAACGTTTTCTGGAATAGTCGTCATTAAAGCAGGTTCATTTTCATGAATGGCTTTAATAAAACTATTTCGATGTTTGACCAATCCTATATAGACTGCCTTATTTAACCATTCATCTTTGCCTAGTTTTTCGTCTTTGGTTAAAGCATATAATTGTTCGCCAATTCGGTTATCCGCAGGCAAATCATGTAAGGCTAAAATTGCCGCTAATTGGGTATGGGCATCTTTATCCTTAAATAACCCATTTTTTGTCAATTCAGTAAAAGTATTTAAATCCTTAGGTAAAACTTGAAGTGCTGCTTTCCGAACGCCAGCGGCTGGATGTTTTAAGGCATCTTTGGCAATTTGTAGCGCTTTTTGATGCGAACCATCCATGACGCCTAAGCCATGTAGCGTCCATAAAGCATGTATAGCTGGACTATTCAAACCAATTTCATCGACTTTTTGATTGTCAATAATGGCAAATAATTGACCTAAAACATCGGTATTATTTCTTTCTATTAATAGGCGTTGGGCATGATTTCGCCACAACATATTATCACTTTTCAAAGCAACTAATAAGCCTTTGGGATTCGATTTATCTAATTTAAAAGTCTTGCCTTTAACCCCATTCTTATAAGACATTTTGTAAATACGCCCTCTTTGTTTATCTCGTAATGGATTGATATGGGCATTTCCTGGGCCGTTTTCAAAACCTGTTGGCGTTGGATTATGTTGAATGATAAAATTATACCAATCCAAAATCCAAACCGAACCATCTGGGCCTACTTCCGCATGGACGGGCGATACCCATTCATCCGAACTTGCCAGTAAATTCCAACCATCTGATTCTTTAAATCCTGCACCGTCTCCTTCCAATATGGCATTATGCAATAAATGTCCTGTCGGTTCGGAAACAAAGGCAATTCGATTCCAATATTCTTTTGGAAATTGTCTAGCTGTATAAAAATTATGCCCTGCGGCGGCTGTAAACCCACCAAATACATCTACTTGCCGAAAGTTTTTGGTGATAGGATGAAAGGCATAATGTCCATCAATTTTCTTGACGTCTCTTCCTGCAATTTCTTTGACCTCTTGATAATAACGATGTGGAATACCTAAATAAGCACTATGGGTATTATTGGCAGTTGATGCCAATACATCAAAGGTTTCTGTAAAACCTAAGCCCCAAGTATTATTGGAAGTAGACCCCATATATTCTAATTTAGAACCATCGGGTTTAAAACGGTAAATACCTTGTCCAAACTTCAAAGAATCTCCACCAACTTCCCCTTCAAAAGCAGAATACCCCACCGTTCCCCATATCCAATTATCTAACCCATAATGCAAATTAGAGGGTCCTGCATGGGTATCAGAAGTTCCCCAACCAGTCATGATAATTTCTTTCACATCTGCCTTATCATCTCCGTCGGTATCTTTTAAAAATAGAAAATGAGGTGCTTGTGCTACGATTACCCCACCATTATAAAAAACTAAACTTGTTGGTACAGATAAATTTTCTGCAAAGACGGTAAACTTATCTGCTTTGCCATCGCCATCCGTATCTTCAATAATTTTTATTTTATCATTTCCGACGCCATCGGTCGTATTTATTTCATTCGGATAATCGGTCGTTTCTAAATACCAAATCCGTCCTTTTTCATCAAAAGCCATTGCAATGGGCGTATTAATAGCTGGTTCTGCGGCGAATAAATCTAATTCAAACCCAACAGGAATTTGAATTAACGCTTGAGATTCGGCAACGGATAAGGGCGTTTGTAATTTAGGTTTCGGGTCTCTTTTCTCATAATTGGGAATTTTGGCATCGGTGTATGCTAAGGTTGGAAAAGTCAATTTCGTTAAATTTGTACTTAATTGTTCCCCAACTGCCCATAAAATACCTGCTTCCATTAGTTGATGAAATCCTGGGTTTGACCAAGTGCGTTCATCATGTCCGTAAGCGGTGTAAAAAACTCGACCTTTTCCATAATTGCGCACCCAAGTCCATGGTTCTTTGTGGTCGCCTTCGACTCGTTCCATTAAAACAGTTCTATCGGCATTATGCTGGTCGTGAATGTATGTTTCATCCCACGTGTTAAAGGCTTGCAAATCCTTCGTAATTGGATGAGTTTGATTAATAATATTGGCAGTAAACGTATCGGTTTTATGTTCCTTAAATTGCGCACCGACCAATTGGACAAATTCATTTGAATTTCTAAAACAATAGCTCGCACTATGAATGGGAATAAAACCTTTTCCACTTTTTACAAAATCTAATAAGGCTTTTTCTTGGCGGAGAGTGATAGAATCATGGTTGGCATAAAGTGCTAATCCATCATACTTTTTAAGATTTTTTTCATTGAGGTCATCAGGGTCATCAGAATAAGTGAAGTTGATACCTTTTGGCGTCAAAGCAGATGCTAATAAGGGTAAAAAAGCTTCAGAGTTATGGTGTTCACTAGGATGCCCTAAGAAAAGAACTTCTACCCTACGAGGCACTTCTTCTGTTTGGCAAGCCTGTATTAAGCAGAAGGCGACCAGTAATATTAGGCTTCCAGCTTTATTAGTTAGTTGACTTAGTTTTGGCATTTCATTCTATTTTGTTCAATTAAGAAAGTCTAAAGTAATTGATAAAATTGATTACAGAAAATTATTCCTTAATAAATCAAGTTTTTTCTTATTTTGCATAAAAATTGATAATGCAAAAACTCCTTTTATCGTTCTTCTTTTTTACCTTATATTTTTCTCTTACAGGCCAAAACAGAGATAATTTTATCATTCACATAAAAAAGGCAAAGGGTGCTATTTCGGTCGATGGCATACTCAATGAAACCGATTGGTTAACTGCTGAAAAGACCAGTCCTTTTTATAGAATCCTTCCTATTGATACTGGCTTTGCTGTTGCGCCCTCTGAAGTAGTCCTTACTTATAATGAGCAATTTTTGTTTATTGGCATTACTTGTTATGAAGGCAAGGATGGGGATATTATTGTGGAATCTTTACGCAGAGATTTTAGCTTTGGGAAAAATGATAACTTCCTGGTATTTATAGATACTTATAATGATCAAACGAATGGTTTTTCTTTTGGGGCATCAGCAGCTGGTGCCCAATGGGATGGAATTCAAGCTAATGGTGGTTTTGTGAACTTGAATTGGGATTGTAAATGGGTCTCTAAAACAATTTATGATGGGGATAAATGGATAGTGGAAATGGGCATTCCTTTTAAAAGTATCCGATATAAAGAAGGCGTGGATACTTGGGGTATAAATTTTAGTCGACTTGATTTAAAATTAAATGAAAAAACCAGTTGGGCACCTGTTCCAAGGCAGTTTCAATCCGCTAATTTGGCTTTTGCTGGAACTTTGCAGTGGGATAAACCACCTCCAAAACCGGGACTAAATGTTTCTTTGATTCCCTATGCAGCTACAAAAATTTCAAAAAATGAATTGGCTCAATCTGCTGCAGTTGTTGATTTTAATGTAGGTTTTGATGCCAAATGGGCGATTAGTTCTTCCTTGAATCTGGATGTTACCGTTAATCCAGATTTTTCTCAAGTAGAAGTGGATCAGCAAGTCACCAATTTAGACCGTTTTGAATTATTTTTTCCTGAAAGGCGGCAATTCTTTTTAGAAAATAAAGACATTTTTACAGATTTTGGATCTAGTGATATTCGCCCTTTCTTTACCAGAAGAATTGGTTTACAAAATGACGTTGCAGCAGGCTTAAAGTTAAGTGGCAAATTAAATAATGATTGGCGTTTTGGGTTACTCAATATGCAAACACAAGAGGCAACAACGATTCCCGCTAGTAATTTTACAGTAGCTTCCTTACAAAAAAAACTATTCGCACGATCTAATTTAGGGATTATATTTGTCAATAAAAACTTAACTTCTAATCACCTAGATCCCGATAATTTAATTAATCAATATAACCGAATTATTGGCTTAGATTTTAATTTAGCTAGTGCCGATAATCGATGGACAGGAAAAGCTTTTGTCCACAAATCTTTCGCAGAACATGGAGGAGGTAAAGATTATTTATTTGCAGGAAATCTAGTCTATAGTACAGGAAATGTTGAAATAGAATGGAGTCAGGCAACAGTCGGAGCAGATTATATTGCCGAGGTTGGCTTTATTCGGCGAACAGGGTATAATCGTTTTAACCCGTCCATCAATTATAAATTTTTTCCAAAATCGAATAGCATCAATTTTCATGGGCCTTTTTTGAAAACAGATTTTTTTTATGATACAGATTTTAAACAAACTGACCGACGGTTTGATGTTGGATATGCCCTAAGGTGGTTAAATCGAAGCCATTTTCAAGTAGATTTCACGAGCCAATATGTTCAATTATTTCAAAATTTCGACCCTACTAATTCTGGTGGACAAGAATTATTAACTGGATCCGCCCATCAATGGCAACGTTTAAAATTAACTTACCTTTCTGATTTGCGAAAGACTTATAATTATACTTTGTCCACTTCCTATGGCGGTTTTTATAATGGTCATTTGTTCAATGTAGAAAGCAGCATCGTTGCTCGATTTCAACCTTTTGGTAGTTTAGCTTTAAATGTTGCCTATAATAAAATTGAATTGCCCGATACTTTTAATGACGCCAATTTCATTTTGTTTGGTCCTAAATTAGACATTACTTTCACGGATAAAATATTCTTAACTACCTTTGTTCAATATAATAATCAAATTGATAATATCAATATAAATGTTCGGTTTCAATGGCGTTATCAACCTGTTTCAGATATATTTATTGTTTATACAGACAATTATTTTCCAGCAGATTTTAAGATAAAAAATCGAGCTATAGTTGCGAAGATGTCTTATTGGTTTAATTGATTCTTAATCTAAAAAAACTTGAAAAATAAAAATAAAAAACTGGTAATTTTTGATATTGATGGCACTTTGGCAGACACCAAAGCTATTGATGATGCTTGTTTTATCCAAGCTTTCGATACTACTTTTAATATAGATATTCAACATCAAAAATGGGAAGACATTACCCATTTAACAGATTGGGGCATTACCGAGGAAATCATCCAAAAGCATTTAAAAAGAAATCCGACCACAGCAGAATATGGGTTAATGGAAGCTACTATGATTGCCAATTTAACACAGGCAAAAGCAGAAAATGCTGCTCAATTTCAAGAAATAAGGGGCGCTAAATCCTTTTTTAATCACCTACAAACAGCACCAAATATTGCTTTAGGAATTGCTACGGGTGCATGGGAGAAATCTGCGCTCATCAAATTAGGTGGTGTTGGCATTGACCCAACCAATTTTCCTTTTTCTAATAGTAGTCATTTTAAAACTAGAGAGGGTATTACCAATCACACTATTCGACAAGCAACCGCTAATTACGATGGCGATTTTGAAGAAATTATTTATTTTGGAGATGGTCTTTGGGATTATAAAACTTGTCAGAATTTAGGTATTCGGTTTATTGGGATTGATGTTTTAAAGGATAATCGGTTGAAGGATATTGGAGCTACAACGGTTTTTGAAGATTATCGGGATATGGGTAAAATATTGGCGGTTATTTGAGGTTAATTTTTTAACGCTGATTATTATGATTTTTTGGTAATGTACCAAAATAGTTAATTTATATATTTCACGCAGAGGTCGCAGAGACCGCAGAGGCTAATAAAAACTCGCTTTTCTCTGCGGACTTTGCGACCTCTGCGTGAGTAAATCAACCACTTTGATACACGACCAATTTTTTATGTTTACAAATTACCATAATAGTACTATATAGAATTAAAAAATCCGTTGGGAAATCAAATCCATTGGGCATTAAAAAAATGTTCCCCAACGGATTTAGATTTTATCCTAATATCAATTCTCCACCCCCAAATTAATCAAATAAGCTAATAAATCCTTCAATTCATCTCGATTCAAATTTCTAGTCAAACCAGTTGGCATTAAAGAAACTGGACTAACATCCGTCTCCGAAATTTCGGCACTAGGGATTTCTATCAATTCCCCACTAGCCTGCCGAATCAAAGTCGAATTATTCGTTTTTCTGTGTAATAAACCACTTATAATTTCCCCATTCGTTTTGGTTATTAAGACCGTTTCGTAACCTTGTTTAATATCTGTATTAGGATTCAAAATCGATTCTAAAATTGAATTAGGCGTCATATACGAACCGACCGTTGCTAAATTAGGCCCACTTAAACCACCACCATAACTTATTTTATGGCAATTACCACACATTAATTCAGGTCTTCTGTAAATGGTTCTACCCCTATAAAGGTTGCCATTTGCTTTTGCATCTTCGATTAATTGCGCTTTATCTGCGCTGGATAATTCCATACCTACAGGTTGAATATTACCTGATTTTTTAAGGGCCTCTTCTAAGTCTTTCAATGGCAGACCTGAAGTTTGTACTATTCTTAAACCAGCATTGGCTATATTTTCGGGTAGCTTTTTATCCGCTAATGCTTTTTCCAAAATAGCAGGTCCGTTTTCCATTTTTTGATAGGTTCTAAATAAACCATCTGCTAATTGAGGAGATTCTAAATTACTCAATAAATCCACCGTTGTCGCAACGGCATCCTCTGGGGACGCTTCTATCCAAACGGTCGTTGCTGCTATACGATTTTCAAGGTCATTATTAGCAGTAGTCATTTCCTTAATAATTACTAATTTATCCATTGCCCTTAATGCTTGAAAAGCCGTTACCTTCTCCTTTAAATCGTTAGTATTGGTTATGCTTTCTTGGGTTAAATCCGCATATTCTGCTACTTTCCATCTCCCAATTAAACGCATCGCTCCTTTTCTCAAAGCACTATTTTTATGGTTTAATAAAGTAGCTAATGGAGCTAAATTACTGGGCTGGGCAGTATAAGCAGTTGGTGCATTTGCCATGGTCGTTAATAAACTGGCATTTTCTTCTACTAGTACTTTTGCTAAGATTTTATCCTTCGCTTCGGCATCTCCAATTTTAGCTAATAAGCGCCAAGCTTTTTGGGCTAATGAAGCATCCAAATCAGGTTTAGCTAATAATTTTTGAATAGGACCGACAATTCTTTCATCTTCTGTGGTTAGTAAAGCGTACATATTTTTATTGACATCGCCTTTAAATAATACGATATTATCAACCATTTTGGGTAACCAATCTTCTTTTCTTTCTCGTAAGGTCAAATCTAAAGCAAAGGTTAAATTTTCGTCCATTGGAGCATCCAGCGCTTTGATGACTAGTTCTATAGCTTCTATAGAACCCATTTCTCTAAGTAAATGAATCGCTTCTAGTCGCACTTGTGGATGTTTATCTTCAATTAATTTAGGTAATTTATCTCGATGATTATAAGCTATTTTCCAGTTAGCAAATTGTCGAACTGCTGCTGCTCTCGCTTGTGGATATTGCCAATTTAATGCCCCTAAAATAGTTGGTTCATCATAATGATTTAAGGCAGCCAATAACCAATAACCTTCCAATCTCTGTTGATAAGCTTCTGGGGAATGTCCTTTAATATTTTTCATCCAATTAATAACGGCTTGCGGGTCTCCATTTTGTTCTACATACGCTCGATTTGCCTGCATCCGAGTAAATTGTTCGGGCGATTTTAGTAGCTTTAATAATTCAGTTGGATTGTCAACTTGTGTATTTATTGGTTGTAATAAAGGGCTTCCTTTTTTGGTCATACGCCAAATTCTTCCATGTGATTTATCTCGAATTGGATGATGGAAATCTACTTCTCCATGGTCAATAATTGGGTTATACCAATCTACTATATACAGAGCGCCATCTGGACCAATTTTGGTATCAACGGGTCGATAAGAACGATGGTCGGAATGAATAATCGTCTGCACTTCTTCGGATTGATACCCGCTTTTATCAGGTGTTATCTTATATCGCACCGTTCGATTGCCTCTAAAATCATTGGTGATAATCGTGCCTTGCCAATCTTTTGGAAAATGTCGACTATAAACTACTTCGGCTGCTGTATTTTTAGGAGTACCACTATTAAGTCCACGCAATACTTTAGGCGCACCAACTGCAGTCGCATGAGCAGACTCTGGAAAAATATAATTCATACCAGATCCTCCCGCTCCATCGGTCGCAAAAGCTTGTCCCCATTTATCAAAAGCTTCTCCCCAAGGATTTACCAACCCTCTTGAAAAAATACTTAAATGCTCTTTTTCTGGACGGAATACCCAAGTACCAGAACCATTTAAAGTTTTGGCCCCATAAGCGGTTTCCACAAAAGAATTGATATAAATAGATTGTGTGAAATGCAAATTTCCCCACGGTGTCCAGCGTAAACCATGTATCATGTGATGAACATCTGCATTGCCAAAACCGTCATAAACCACTCGTCGGGTATCGGCTATATCATCTCCATCTAGGTCTTCAAAAAATAATAGTTGTGTTGTTGCCACCACATAAGCGCCTCCTTTCACAGGCATTACGGAATGCGGCACTAATAAATTCTCTGCAAAAACGGTATGTTTATCTGCTTTGCCATCTCCATCCGTATCTTCCAAAATGATGATTTTATCATTTGGTTCTCTACCTGGCACAATATGCGGATAAGTGCTACTTGTAGCGACCCAGGCTCGACCTTTAGTATCCCAATTTACATTGATTGGATTGGCAATCATTGGGTCAGCCGCAAATAAATTAATTTCATAACCATCGGGTAAATGAAAAGCTGCTAATTCTTGGTCGATATTTGGTTCGGGTATAAACGCAGGCACTTCATCTTCTGGATAATTTCTAGGAGGCGACCAAGGTTTAATTAATTCAATTTCAATATCATACCTTTGACTTGCCAATAACCGATTAATTTCTTGTTCTTTCTCTTCCACCAATTGATGCAAATCGTCCATTTCGTAGGCTAAATGTCCCATTTCATGGCGTCGAAACAAGTAAATATACGCTTCATTTAAAGGCTGCAACCGATAGCGGTGAAGGCGATTCTTTTCTTGAATAGTCGCCATTAATCGAGCATCTTCTAGAGAATCTTGCTTTAAATTTATCCAAGAAATCGTATCCTGATTTTTTGAATATAATTCCCCATTAATAAAAATAGCTACAGGATTTTCGGAATGGACTTTACCTGTATACAGCATTTTTTCTGGCTGCAGATTAAAACTAACCCCATTTACCGTTTTTACCCAATCCATTGTTTCACAATCAGTTGTATTGACGATAGCCGCATCTGCTGCTAATTCAATGGCAAAATGTGATGAATTTTTAATCCCCAATTTATCCAACAATATTTCACTCATCTTTTCATAACCAGCTTGATTTAGTTGCACCCCATTTTCGGTATAGGTTTGTTTAGTTGGGTCAGTAATTAATTCGTCATATAAATTCACAAATAAATGCCCTCTTTCTTTAGCTTGTGTTTGAATAAAATCCGTCGCTTTTCCTAGTCGTTTGTTTTGCCAATCAATTGGATGCCCAAAAACTTTTTCTTGTTTGGGTGGCGCTACTAAAATTAATTTAATGCCTTTCCCTTCTGCAAAATCTAATAATCGTTGATAACCACTCGTAAATATTTCAAATTCGGCATCATTATGTGCCTTTGCTACCTCACTCCCATAGCCAATAATTAAAGTTTTGGGTGCAGCCGCTTCGATATGTTCCACTAATACTTTTGCTCCAAATCCTTCTTCAGCAGACGGTGGTTGCCACGACCTAGTATTCTGAGCAGACCCAAATTGCGCTCTAGCCAAACCATACACATCATCCGCAGGCCAGCCTATATTTCTTAGACTTACGGTATTGTTTGGAAAATGCTGGAGTAAAGCCTTTTCAAAATAGCCGTAGTTTTCCATGCTAGAAATGAGCGTGCCGCCTATTAGTGCTATTCTTTGCACGTCTTTTTTTTCTAGATGACTTTCGTTTTGTTGCTCCTTTTTGGATTGGCAAGCAAACAATAGGCTTATAATAAAAAGAAGGAAAAGCGTATGATTTTTCATTTCTAAAAAGGTTTTTCAATTTGAAAAGGAAATATAGGAAAATTGAAAGCTTTATAGAAACTTTTGATACCCGTATTTAAATATTTATTAATTCCATTTAAGAATGATAGAAATAGTACTAAAGATAAAATTCCATTGGCAGGTGGATTTAGATATAAAAATGCAAGACGACCAGAATTATATAGAGATATTATTGGTAAAAATCATCAGCCGACTATTAAACCTGTTTGGATGAAATAGATTGACTTTGAGCATTTATTGTGATTTGGCAATCTTAAATCTGAAATCATACATCTTACATCATAAATCCATCTAAGTAAAGCGTGACAGATTTATGATGTAAGATTTATGAACTATGATTTATGATTTTTTCTATCAATCATCTAATTCCCCCTCATCCACCTCCACCTGCTCCGTAGTCCGCAAATAAGCCACCAAATCAATAATTTCTTTCTCCGTCAACGTATTTAATAAACCTTCTGGCATCAAAGAATTAGGGGTTTGCTCTTGAGATTGAATATCCGATTTATTTAATAAAAGTGCTTCTTGTCCTACAGTTCGCAGCGTCAATTGACGGTCGCTTTCTGCGGTAATATTACCAGTATAAGTTCGACCATCTTGGGTGGTAAAAACCACCGCTTTATAATCATCTTGAATTTCCCCACTTGGGTCTAAGATATTACTCAATAAATAATTTAGATTGGTTCGATTAGACCCCGTTAAATCTGGGCCAACATTTGCCCCTTCGCCATACATTTTATGACAAGACCAACAAGTTCGTTGGTAGACAAAGCGACCATGATTTGGATTGCCATTGGCAACTACTTCGTCTCTTAACATCCGTTGATATTTGGCAAAATCGGCTTGTTTATCGGAAGAAACTTCATCTATTGGGCCCCAAATTTCTACAAATCCATTACCAACGACTCTTTTTAATTGCAAAGCGATATAAGCAGGAATATCTTTTTTGGCAAACTTTCCATCTTTTAAGGCATAGGCCAATTGCCAACCATAAGTCGGTCGAGATGCCATCGTTTGGACAATTTCCTTTTGGGCTAGTAAATCATATTCACTATATTTTTCTAGTAATAATTGACCTAATTCCTTTTTTTCAAAAGCAGCTACGGCCCGAATAGCTTCTATTTGTAAGTCTTTATTTTCTAATAGGATTGGTAATTCGTTGATTAATTCTTTTCGCTGATTCGCTGCCATACTAATGAGGGCATTTTTTCTAGCGTCTATAGTAGCCGACTTATCTTTTAGCGTTGCCATCATTTTTTTTGCCGCTTCTGCACTACCAAATTGTTGGGCTATTTGCAAACCAATTGGCTGTAATTTCGCATCTAAGCTATTATAAATAGCTGCCCATTCCGCAGGTTCTTTTAAATCTGTTCGACCTTCCAAACCTGCTAACATTCCTTCTAGTAAATTTCCTTGAGCTGCTGTTTTTTGCCCTAAAGCGGTTACTAATTGTTCAATTTTGTTACCATCAATTAGACGCCGAGCAATTTTATTAGCAATGCTAGGTAATTGACATTTACTAGCTAAAGCCAATGCTTTTGTAGGATTTTTCATCACCAATGGTTCGACAGCAAACCAAATCATCAAAGGAATATTAGGGTCTGTTGCATCCGTACTTTGTTGTACTAAACCTTCTGCAATTTCCCAACGATTGTCCATCTCCATGCGTTGCATTGCTCCTGCTAAATAGAGGCGAACGACTGGCGATTTATCATTTTTTGCCATAGTTGTCATTGCTTCAATAGCTTCTTTCGATGGACTATTATCTTCTACCAAAAATTGAACTGCCCAAGCTCGCACATAAGGGTCGTTGTCTTTTAATAAAGTTAATAATTCTTCGGACGGTAATTGTTGGGTAATATGCCTTGTCCATAAAGCACGCAGGCGAATATCGTCATCTTTTTCATTCGTAAATAAATTAGTTAATTGAGTTTTCCCTTCAGCCGTTAATGCATTTTTAGCTGCTCTATTTTGCAAAATAACTCTTGCTCTTTTAGCATGCCAATCACTTTTACTCTTTTGTAAATCAACTAATTGTACATCTGACATTGTATTTAAATCCGCATATCTTCCTTCCCAATTTTCTGCCAAAGAGGTTTCAGGCATGATGCGAAAAACCCGTCCTGTTTCTTTATGTAAAACACTATTGCCACAAATATCGCCATCATGCCAATCCAACACATACAAACCACCTTCTGGACCAATTTCCATACTGAATCCTATCCAAGCTGCATTATTAGCCAACATAAAGTCTTCGCCATGACTAGCGGTAAATCCTGAACCATTGGGTGTCAAAATATCTGACAAAACCGCATGTTCGTGGATATTTGCCATAAAAATTCGTCCACGTTGGTCTGCTGGAAAAGCATCTGATAAATAGACCCTTGCACCACCATGTGCCGACCGATGTCGATGGTCAACTATCGTTTGAATATCTTCATAAACATAGGGATTAAAATGCCGCCCACCTTGTCGATGATAAACGCCACCGGGAATAATATGGAATAAATGTGGAATTACACAAGCCGATATAAATAACTGACCTTTAGCATCATAATCAATACCCCAAGGATTGCTAAAACCATGCGCCACCACTTCAAAGCGTTTTTTGGTCGGATGCCAACGCCAAACACCGCCGTTTATATCGACGCCTTCTGCTTCTAATAAATCTTCTGGGAAGGCATCATTATGTCGATATATTTTGCCCTTGCCTTTAGGTTTTCTAATCTTGGAGGGCGTTGCAAAACCTTCTAAACCATACAACCAACCATCAGGTCCCCAATGCAAACTGTTAATCGTTTCATGTCTATCTCGAATGCCCCAACCTGTTAAAAGTACTTCAATACCTCCTTCATCTGCTTTATTATCTCCATCTTTATCAGGTACAAATAATAAATTCGGTGGCGCACCTAAAAAGAGCCCATCAAAACCAACGGCAATCGCTGCTGGAAAAGGAATATTCTCTAAAAAGACCGTCTTTTTATCAGCAACACCATCTTTATCAGTATCTTCTAAAATTAAAATTCGACTATTGCCATCATTTGCGAAACCATGTTGTCTAGATTCATAATCCCTATTTTCAGCAATCCACATGCGCCCTTTATCATCCCAACAAAAAGCCATTGGTTGAGTAATCATCGGTTCGGAAGCAAAGGCATTTACTTTATAGCCTTCTTTAATCGTCATGTTTTCGACGGCCTCTTGCGGGTTTAAAAACTCCGCTTCTTTGCCTTCTTTCTGAGCAATTCCCCAAAGGGAAGCTGTATTATACATGCCGTGGTCGCCGACATAATCTGCCCATAACTCATTCATTTCTACATCGCTATGTTTTCCGCTATAAGCAACTAATTGATGTCGAATAGTCTCTGATTCTCCTTTTTTAATCTGCCAATCACCTGTTTTAGCCCGAATTGGCCCTATGCCTAATTGTCCATCTACTCGCCAATGATTAGGGAATCCAGCATTATCTGGATGGTCAAAAATAGCAACATGCCCCCATTCGGCTAAGCCTTCGATTTCCATCCCTACATCCACCCACATGGCTCTTTGACCTTCCGCTTTTTCATTCCGTTGGCGTGCGGCATTGACCGCCTCTCCTTTAATCCCTTTGTGCCAAGGCATTCTTAAAAATAAACCACCATAATCAAATTGATTGATGGTTATATCTTCTATTGCCTCGCCTTTCCATTCCAACTCTATAAAATGTTTATCGGCATTGGCTGAAAAACTCCAAGTCTGGGTTTCTTTTAAAATGGGCGCACCTGCTGCATCTAGCATATTATATACCGTTTGCCATTTCACCTTTTCTCCTTCCTCAATCAAAACATTCGTTCCTACTCTTTGCCAATATCCATCTGCTGGATGATGGAAAAAATCTCGGCCAATTTGCGCTTGAGTATCGGCAGGTTTATCTCGATTATAAAACCATTTTTTCAAGGTTGCTTCATCTGCCCCTGAACCATTGACTCGGGTAAATCCCCAATACAAACCCGTTTGATGTTTGTGATGTCCAGGGCTGTATTCGGTTAATTCAGCAGCTGAATTAGGTGCGATAATAGGGTGTAAATAAGGGCGATGATTTTCTTGCGCATTTTGGGTTAGCACTACTTTATCATTACCAACTTGGAGAATTTGCAGTTGGTCCTCTTCCTTCTTTATCGTGAAGGTTTTCGCTGAAACTTCCGTTACAATTACCTCTTCTTTTTCAGCTGATTGACAGGCGAATAGACCTAAACAAAATACAAGAATTGAGAATCGAGTATTCATTTTAATTATTATTATTCCTAATTGACTCAGGATGGTTTTCGTATTGTGGGGGAAGATAGGGAATTTGAGGTAATTCTAGGAAAATAATTGACATTTTTGTTTTAGTAGAACTGACCAATTAAAAGCAAAACCCAATAATTAAAATGCTTTACGAAAACAATCACCTATATTTGCTGCAAAAAACAGCAATGCTCATTTCTTTCCTATTAACTATTCTACTAAGCCAAATCACCGCTAGTCAACCCCTACAAAATGAAAATTATATCGTAGACAATTTCAACACCAACCTAGCACAAACGTGGAAAGGCAGACACAATAACTTCAATAAAACCTACCAAATAAAAACCGAAAACAACAACCCATTCCTCTCCGCAAAATCCATCAATTCTGATAATTTAATCGTCAAAAAAATTGAAGTCGATTTAGTGAAATATCCATATTTAAATTGGACATGGCGTGCCAATCATTTACCAGAAAATGGAGATGAAAGTGTCAAAAAATATTGTGATGTAGCGGCTTCCGTTGCGGTCATTTTAAATACGAGTCGCTTTTTTCCAAAAACTATCAAGTATTCTTGGTCTACTACCTTGGAAAAGAATAGTCTAACAGAAAGCCCTTTTGCCTTTTGGCCTGCTCAATGTGATGTCAAAATCGTGCAAAGTGGCGCAGTATATAAAGGAGAATGGCAAACAGAAAGAGTGAATGTTTTAGCCGATTATAAACAATTTTATAGCTTGTCAACTGTCGAATCCAAAGTTATTTATGCTATTGTGATTATGACCGATTCGGATAATACGCAGACTTTATCGGCGGCGGATTATGATGCTATTTATTTTTCTAAAAACTAAGAATATTGGGAGATGAGTTAATGAGATTTATGAGTCTAAACTAATAGCTTCTCCTATAATTTATTAGCCTCGCGTCCTCATTACCTCATATCCTCATTAATCTTATTTACTCAAATTAAGTTCTATATATCCCACCTTTTTGTAATTTAGCAGCTCACTAATTCATTTAAAACGAAGTCATGAAAAAAATTACTTTTTTTTTAGCGATGGTTGGCATCTTGGCAATCGCCTGTCAATCAGAAAAAGCAACTACGCCTAAACAACCGATTCAATATCCTACGACTCAAAAAGTGGACCATGTAGATACGTATCATGGAGTAGAAGTTCCCGACCCTTACAGATGGTTGGAAGACGACCGTTCGGAAGAAACGGGCGAATGGGTCAAAGCCCAAAATGACGTTACTTTTGGGTATTTAAAAAACATTCCTTTTAAGGCAGACTTACAAAGTCGGATTGAAAAATTAAACGATTATGAAAAGATTTCTGCACCTTTTAAAGAAGGTGCTTATGAATATTTTTATAAAAATGATGGCTTACAAGACCACAGCATTGTTTACCGAACTAAGATTGACGAAGTAGATGGCACACCAGAAGTTTTTCTAAATCCCAATGAATTTTCTGCGGATGGTACAACAGCTTTGCGAGGTATTATTTTCACTAAAGATGGTACTTTATCGGCGCACATGATTACGGAAGGGGGGTCTGATTGGCGGAAGGCAATTATAATGGATGTTGCTTCTAAGAAAGTATTGGAAGATACCTTAGTGGACATCAAATTTAGCGGCATTTCTTGGAAAGGTAATGAAGGTTTTTATTATAGTAGTTATGATAAACCTAAAGCAGGAAGTGCTTTGTCTGGCAAAACGCAGCATCATAAATTATACTACCACAAACTAGGTACGCCACAAAGTAGCGACCAATTAGTTTTTGGTGGAGCAAAACAACCCAATCGGTATATTGGCGGATTTATGACCAATGACCAAAAATATTTAGTGGTGTCTGCTGCACAAAATACCTCTGGTAATCGACTGTATATTAAGGATTTATCGAAGCCAAACAGCGACTTTGTTTTATTCCAAGAAGATTATTTAGCCACCGCTAATTATACCGACAATGTAGGGTCAAAATTTTATTTATATACCAATATTGGTGCGCCTAATTATCGTTTAGTAAGTGTCGATTTTAATAAGCCTACACAAGAAAACTGGAAAGATGTGATTCCAGAATCAGAAAATGTTTTGCGAGTTAATACTGGCGGCGGTAAATTCTTTGCTAATTATCTAGTAGACGCAAAAACCGCTATTAAACAATTTGATAGAAGTGGAAAATTAGAACGAGAAGTGTCACTTCCTGGCATTGGTTCTGCTGGTGGATTTGGTGCAAAAGACGAGGCTAAAGATTTATATTATTCTTTCACTTCTTTTACTTATCCGAGTACTATTTTTAAGTATGATATTGCTAGTGGCGCATCGACTTTATATAAGAAATCGAATGCGAAATTTAATCCAGAAGATTATGAAACCAAGCAGATTTTCTATACAAGTAAGGATGGCACAAAAGTACCAATGTTTATTACCCATAAAAAAGGCATCAAAATGGATGGTAAAAATCCAACGTATATGTATGCCTATGGAGGGTTTAATATTAGCCTGACCCCAAGATTTAGTGCAACTCGTATTGCTTGGTTAGAACAAGGCGGTATTTATGCACAACCCAATTTAAGAGGTGGTGGCGAATATGGCGAAAAATGGCATTTGGCAGGTACAAAGATGAACAAGCAAAATGTCTTTGATGATTTCATTGCAGCAGGTGAATATTTGATTGACAATAAGTATACTTCTAGCGATTATTTAGCCATTGCTGGTGGGTCAAACGGTGGTTTATTAGTCGGTGCGACGATGGCACAACGGCCTGATTTGGCAAAAGTGGCTTTACCTGCGGTGGGTGTAATGGATATGTTGCGTTACCATACATTTACGGCTGGTGCTGGATGGGCTGCAGATTATGGGACAGCAGAAGATTCGCCAGAAATGTTTGAATATTTGAGAGCTTACTCTCCTGTTCATGCTTTAAAAGCTGGTGTGTCTTATCCCGCTACGATGGTCACGACTGCTGATCACGATGACAGAGTAGTGCCTTCGCACTCTTTTAAATTTGCAGCACAATTACAAGAAAGTCATGCAGGAGATAATCCTGTAATGATTCGTATTCAAACCAATGCTGGACATGGTAGTGTTTCGACTAAGCAACGAATGGAATTGGCGGCCGATATGTATGCTTTTGTTTGGGAGAATATGGGAATTACGCCTGAATTTAAGGAAGAGGTGTTGAATTAGGATGGACGAAATTTTCAATTTTCAATTTTCAATTCGCAATTTTCATAAAAGCACTAACCCATTTGAAAATTGAAAATTTTAAATTGAAAATTGAAAATTCAGTAAATCCAAAGCTTGTTGAAAAGCCGAATTTATCGGCGCATAAATTAAAATATTCTTCCCTGTTTCAGGGTGATTAAATTGCATATGCTGGGCATGTAAAAGCATTCTAGCTATACCAAATTCATTCGCCCAATGTTTATTATGTTTGACGTCTCCATGCTTTTTATCGCCAATAATTGGATGTCTGAGGTGAGAAAAATGTCGCCTGATTTGATGTCGCCTACCTGTTTCTATTCGTACTTCCACTAAAGAATACCTAGCCGTTTCATAACGACCAATAGGCACTTGAATTTCTGTTTGAGCAACACGCCGATAATGACTGATGGCTTCTTTTTTAGGCAAGCCTATTTCTCTGGCTAAAGGATAGTCAATCGTTGCTTCGGTTTCAACATATCCTCTAATAATTCCAAGGTATTGTTTCTCCACTTTTTTAGCTCTAAATTGTTCAGATAATTGACTCGCTCCTTTTTTATTTTTACCAAAAATCAAAACCCCCGAAGTCGCTCTATCCAATCTATGAATTGGATAAATACGTTGATTAATCTGGTCTCTTAATAATTGCAAAACAAACTGTGTATCTTCACTTATTCTAGTACGATGTACTAAGATTCCCGTTGGTTTGTTAATTGCAATTAGGGCATCATCTTCGTATAAAATTGGAAACGGCTGTATCATGCTACAATGATAATCTTTTTAAGTGGGCTATTTTCTTTTCTTCCCTTTTATCAATTTAAACCCTTTTTGCATATCGGTACTATCTCGTAAAACGACATAACCCAAAGGACGAGTGGCACAAGGAAGCGGAGTATTGTGACAAGTGCTTGGTCGTACAGGCATGCTGTACGTAAAATTGGTATGTTTTTCTATTAGTTTTGCTGGCGGCAATCCCTTAGGAATTATCCAAGTCATAGGTGTGGTGAAAAAATCTTGTATAAATGTTCTATGAAAGAATAAAGAAGCAAATACGGATAAACCAAATAGACTGATTATTAAGGTCTTATTCAAGAATTTCCACAAATTAAACACTAATAAGAAACTACAAAGAGAAAGACTAGCCCCTAAAAAAATAAAGCCGAAGGCAAATCTTGGGTCTGGCGCATTATAAAACCAAAATAATAAATTTATTAGAATTATGAGTTGCAATAAAGCTAACTGCTTTTTCTTTTTGATTAAGTAAATGGGAATGGAGAAAATGACGAGCAAATTTGCTAATAATAGCGGCTTCCAAATTAAATCTTTATTACCCCACCAAACTTTAAACCAATCTATGAAAGGCATTGCACCTACTGTTTTTTGGTTGGTATCAGGTATCTTTGCCCAAGAGGTTATTACTAATTTCTCGAACTCCGCTATTTCATTAGCTATTTTCCACTCAGGTGAAAATAAATCTATAGCAGGAAAAGGAAAAATTAAATAACCTGATAAATAGTAATTTCTAATTAAAAAAGGGAGTCCAATTAGTAAGGCTATTCCTATAATGGACAGTAATTTTTTAAGGGTAAAATTTGTGGCTATAAGTGGTAAAATTAGTAACCCTAGCAACAAGGCACTCAGTTTAAAAATAATAGCAGCAATGATAACTCCACTTAGGTATAAGGATTGATCATAAGGTATATTAAACCCTTGTTTTTCTATCATTAAAAAAACATAAATAACTAGAGCGCCACAGATATAGTCTGGTGCAGGAGAACTTAGTCCTTTTGGAAAAAGAAGGAGACAAAAGCCAAAAATTAAAACATAAAAACTCGCTCTCCACCAGTCACCTCGGTTCAATTCTGTACGTATAAAGGAACCTATTTTCAAAAATAATAAGGAAATTAGAATACCATTAAAAGGATAAATAAGGGTATCGTAATTTTGGTAGGCAAAAGGTAATTCGAGAGAAAATAAGGCGGTTACAGGAAAAAACATATTATTATAACCAAGTTGAGGCTGAAAATTACCTAAACCTGGAACGACCGCATACTGTTGTATCCATTGCACATTTTGAGCATGATATAACTTTGTATCTGATACCCAAATTTCATTGGATGCGACCAAAACTAAAAAAAAAACTCCTGCCAGTAGCATGCTCTTTTCCCAATTTTCTAATGCGGTAAAGGAAGTATAGAAACGCTTAAATATTTCGGTAAGCTTTATGCTGTTTAAGCGATAAACGATTAACCCAATAAAGACAACAGATAAAAGGACAAACGAATTGAGGGGGATAAAAATAGATAAATACGCACTTATAGCGGTCATTAATACAAACCCTACCATAAAATAGTATTCAATCGAGACTATTTTATTTACCTCATCTGAGGTTTTTTCCATAAAATTGACAAATGAAAAACCTATTACAAACAGCAGTAGAAATACGAAAAACCAATAGATAAAAGTGAAAATCATAAAAAGCGATTGTACTTGGATGTGGTGTTTTGTACGAAGTATTTTGAAGTTAGGTATAATTCAGGACTAAATAATTATGGGGTTTTCCAAATCCATCCATTGTAATTCTTCTGAAATTCTTCTTTTTACCGCAGGTTATTTATTCTTTATTTATCTACCTACCATTACAAAATTTCTTTTTACGTCTAACGGACACTTATAAACCCAATTTTATTTTTCTTTCTTAGGTAAAGTGACCAAATTTTATTTTTGGTATACCTTTTGAATAGTAAGATAGTAACGACAAAAAAATATTTTTAAAGTCGGGCTGATTGGGGGATTGGCTCGGCTTTTTTTTATTATAGCTTAGACTTTAGCATATTAAGCTATTGTTTCTTTCCTTCAATCACTCGCAAAATAGCTGTTTTAGGGTCTTTTTTCTTAGCAATAAGTAATTTTTGGTATTTTTCTAATCGAACAGTAGCCGCATTTTTATCATTAAAAATATCGTCTAAATAGATGACATAAATCTTTTTGTTTAGAAAACAACCTAACCAAACCGCATTTGCCTTAAACCCATTTTCATTAAAGGTTTTGACTTTTTTAATGGCTTCTGTACTACTTTTAGCAGTTGCTATTTGCACTAAAAAATTTTGTCCAACCATAGCCGAAAGTCGATTGCAATCATAACTAACAAATTGGGAAAAACCTGTAGAAATAATTAAGGCATCTGATTTAACTGTTTTTGGACGTGCTTTCTTTTCTTTAGACATTCTAGGAATCGTCGAAGCTATTTCTTGGGTTTCCTTTGCTGCTTTTTGCTTTTCTAATTCACTGTTTAAAATGAATTCACCATCTTCCGTTTCTACTAAATAATCCATAGGTTCAGGTACTGAATTTCCTTTTTTAGCTAGTAGTTCTTTTTGGTATTTGGCTTCATCTACATAGACAATATTTGGATTTTTTCGTTCTTCAATATAAATCTCACCCATCACAAAAAGCATAGCTGCGATGACTGCCCCTTGTTTCCAATAAGACTTTGTAAATCTAGAATAATCAGTTGTATTAATAGCAGGTGCTTTTAATTGAGGCATCTTAATACCGCCGACCCATTTGAATGCTTTTTGATTGGTGATTTTTTCAGCTGAGAAGGTTCGTTTTTTACGCTTATCTTTTTTCTTTGACTTTCTTTGAGGCGTCATGACTAGGCTAGGCTGCAATGCTTGGTCCACTGAAATTAACCCATATCCTTCTCTAATACATTGTTTTTTTAGTTCTAATAAATACTTATTACCAGGATTAGCAAAAACATCTTCTCCATAAGATACCCATTGTTCATCTGCTTGATAGCGCTTAAATTGGGCTAAGGCATGAATATGATGGTATCTTGATAAAAACTTAAAAATTAAGGCATAACCAATCATGGAAGCTAGTAAAACCAATACAAATCCTCCGAAGAACTTGAAAGTGCCTAATTGGTTAAGTGTAAATTGGTCATTTATATAATTATAACCATAAGAAGTGGCGGCTATAATACTAGCAACAGCTAAAGCATCAAAAAAAAGTAGGGTACGTTGAAGGCTATATTGAACTTCTTGAGCAGTTCCTTGAGAAGTTGCCTCAAAAGTAGCGAGGAAGGATTCTTTTGTTTTTTTCTTTGTAGTCTTTGCTTCTAATACCGCTTTTTCTGCATCTTTTGCAGACATATTAGCAATAGGGTCGTCTTCTACTGAAAACTTAATGTATCCATCCGCTACAATGCCATCTCCTGCTTGCATATCCAAAGTGGCAACCGTATTACCAAAACCTCTTGATTCATTATTTTTATAATAAGTCTTCAAAAAACTTAGCGTGGCATGTTTGATATTTTCTTCTGTTAGTTGATAGGCCATTTAAGATATGTGTTTTCTCAAACCAGTTGCCGGTTACGTATTGCCAGTTTAGTCTACTCCTAATTGACAACTGGTAATTCGCAACGGGGAACAGTTATTTATTTTTTTCTAACTGCAAATATAGGTTAACCGTTTCAACTGCTTCTTGCACATCATGGACTCTTAAAATTTTAGCGCCCTGTTGTAAGGCAACCATATTTAAGGCGGTCGTTCCGTTCAAAGCAGTTTGAGGAGTTATCCCTAAAAGTTTATGAATCATAGACTTTCTAGAAATACCTGCTAAAATGGGTAAATCGAGTATTTGAAAAGTATGTAATTTATTCAGTAATTGATAATTATGGTCAATGGTTTTCCCAAAACCAAAACCTGGGTCTAAGATAATATCTTTTACACCTAATTCCCGCAATTTTCCTACTTCTTTAATAAAAAAATCTAACACGGTGAGGGCAATGTCGGTATATATAGGTTTTTCTTGCATATTTTTTGGCTTTCCTAGCATATGCATTAGAATATAAGGCACCTCCAAATCCGCTACTGTTTGATAGAAACCCTCGTCTAATTTCCCTGCTGAAATATCATTAATAATGCTTGCACCTGTGTTAACGGCTTCCTTGGCTACTTTGGAACGAATAGTATCTATAGAAATAATAGTATCTGGAAAAGCGGAAATGATTGCCTCAATTGGAGGGATAACCCGTTTTAATTCCTCGGCTGTATCAATTATTTCAGCACCTGGTCTGGAAGACATTCCACCAATATCAATTATCTTTGCTCCTGCGGTCAACATTTTTTCTGCTTGTTGCAAAATGGAGGAATTGGCGGTATATTGCCCACCGTCATAAAAAGAATCGGGCGTAACGTTCAAAATTCCCATTACAATGGGTTTTTCTAAACTGACTAATTGACCTTTACAATTTAAAGTAATTTTTGGAAAAAGCATAATAGTTACGGGTTGCGAGTTGCGAGTTGCGAGTTAGGCGACCACGAAGCCTCTTAATTATTTTTAAGCTTTATCAGAAAAACTGCAAATTAGGTCGAATAAGGAAGAATGAGTAGTTTACAAGCATTAATTTTCAGTATTGTAATCGAAAGCCCCATTTGAAAATTGAAAATTGAAAATTATAAATTGAAAATTCTCCATGTTTATACACGAAACAAAAATCAGAGTCAGGTACGCAGAAACAGATAAAATGGGCTATTTATATTATGGCCATTATCCAAAATATTACGAAGTTGGTAGGGTAGAAGCCATGCGAGATTTAGGCGTCCGCTATTTAGATTTAGAGGAAAAAGAGAAAATTATGATGCCCGTCATGTCTTTGAATATGCGTTATGTTCGCCCTGCATATTACGACGAATTATTGACGGTTAAAACAATTATCCGAAGATTGCCTAAGGATACGATTACTTATAATCACGAAGTATATAAAGAAAATGGGGATTTGGTGAATGGAGGAAGCGTAAAACTATGTTTTGTGAATATGGAAACGAATGAAACGATTCCTGCACCAAATGTTTTATTAGATAAATTGAAGCCTTATTATAAAGAGGAGAGGTAACAAGGTCAAGAGGTAATGAGGTTGAAAGGTAAGCATTAAAACTTATCAACTTCAGAAACCTTATTGCCCTTTTACCTTGTCACCTTTTAACCTTTATACCTTGTCACCTTTTACATGAAATTCCCAACCGCTCAGCAAATAACGGATTTTTTCTTAAAGCACCCTCTGGTGTTAAGTGTGATTAGTTGGGCAAAGACGCATTCTTTTCCTGGTTTCTTTAAAGTGCCTATTTCTGATGTGGCAATATTTATTTATCATGAAGGACAACGCCGAGATTTAACAACTCGGGCAAATTCGATGGCATTTAGTTTCTTTTTGTCGCTATTTCCTGCCTTAATCATGCTGTTTACCTTATTGCCCTTATTTCAAGAATATTTACTCAATTATTTTTTGGAACACGAAAATTATTATGAAGTATTAAATCGAGAAATACAGGTTATTCTGCCCGGTGGAGCAGGAGATAGTTTATTTGAATTCATTCAAGATATTACCACGAACCCAAGAATAGGGCTTTTGTCTTTTGGTTTTGTATTGGCCTTATTTTTTGCCTCCAATGGGATGATGACTTTGATGCATAGTTTTGATAAATCTTATTTGAAGACGACTTTTAAGAAGCGGAGTGGCTTGAAAAAAAGGGGAATTGCGGTGTTGTTGACCTTGCAATTAGGACTATTATTATTAATATCCGTTATTTTTATTATCCTCGGAAGTTTGGTCATGACGGCTATTAGTGATTTTGTAAAATTGGACTTTTTTACCAAATATAGTATTTATGTGGTGCGTTGGCTAGTCATTTTGGCACTTTTTTATACAGGCATTTCTATTATTTATCGTTATGGCGCAGGAATGCACCGAAAGTTTAAATTTTTCACTACGGGGGCAACCCTAGCATCCCTTTTATCTATTCTTTCCTCCGTTGCCTTCTCTTTTTATGTAGATAATTTTGGGTCTTATAATAAATTCTATGGCTCTATTGGTACCATCATTGTTTTAATGATTTGGATACAATTGAATGCTTTTATTCTATTAGTTGGTTTTGAGTTGAATGCTAGTATTGCGGTGAATCGAGATTTGAAGAAGCGGATTGTGGAGGAGTGATTTGAAATGGAACTAAAAAAGAAATAGAAAAATAGTAATCCATTCAAAAAGAATTTACTTTTGTTATATCTCTAACCAAGTTACCTATAATTATTCCTATTTCAGTAGGGTAGATAGTGTACGATTAACCTTAAACTGAGCACCGTCAACCAACAAAAAAATCGTCTAAAAATGAGTATAGTTAGTACTTCTCCTATATCGCAACGAGTATTAAACATGGCAGAATCAGCGACGTTAAAAATGTCGCAATTAGCAAGAGAATTAAGAGCAGAAGGAAATGATGTGATTAGTCTGAGTCTAGGAGAGCCAGATTTTGATACGCCTGACCATATCAAAGAAGCGGCGAAAAAAGCCTTAGATGAGGGATACACCAAATACACGCCCGTTCCTGGATTATTAGAATTACGAGAAGCAATTTGTACCAAATTTAAGCGAGATAATGGGTTGGAATTTACCCCAAATCAAATTGTCGTTTCTACTGGTGCAAAGCAGTCGTTACACAATCTTTGCCACGCTTTTTTAGATGAAGGAGACGAAGTCGTGATTTTTTCCCCTTATTGGGTGACGTATTCGGAAATTGTAAGTTTGGCAGGCGGCGTTCCAGTTGATGTTTTTGCAGGTATTGAAAATGATTATAAAGTAACGGCAGCGCAAGTAGATGCCGCAATTACAGATAAAACAAAATTTGTCTTATTTTCCTCTCCATGTAATCCAACAGGTTCGGTTTATTTGGCGCACGAATTAGAAGCAATTGCAAACGTGATTGGCAAACATGAACATGTGTATGTGGTAGCAGATGAGATTTACGAATATATTAATTTTGTAGGTAAACATTCGAGTATTGGTACTTTTGATGCGGTGAAAGATAGAACAATTACGGTCAATGGTTTTGCTAAAGGGTATGCGATGACAGGCTGGCGATTAGGCTATATTGGTGCCCCTTTACACATTGCGAAAGCTTGTGCGAAACACCAAGGTCAAGTAACCTCTGGCACGAATGCTTTTGCACAAAAAGCAGCAGTTACCGCACTTTTAGCTGATATGACACCTACCTATGAGATGCGTAAAGAGTTTCTGCGAAGAAGAGATATGGTTTTAGGCTTATTAAGAGAAATCCCAGGTTTAAAAGTCAATGAACCAGAAGGCGCTTTTTATGTCTTCCCTGATATTAGTAACTTTATGGGGAAGAAATTTGGCGATAAAATTATTAATAATTCAAATGATTTCTGTATGTACATCTTGACGGAAGCGCATGTCGCTTTGGTCGCTGGTGTTTCCTTTGGGGCAGAAGGGTATTTTCGGATGTCTTATGCGGCTTCTGAGGCGCAGTTGCGGGCCGCTATTGCTCGGATTAAAGTGGCTTTGAAGAAGTTGACTTAGGATTTATTACTAAAATGATACCTAATGAGACAAATTATCCAAATATTACCCTTGATAATTCTAAGTGTTCTATCCGTTTTTTTAGCCTCGGGAAAAGTACGGTTTGGTCATGGGTTTGGTGATATTCTTTATCATGGATTAAGTTATTTGGGATTATTTGTATATGGTGCCTATTTTCTTTGGACAAGAAAGAATAAATTAAAAGAGAGAAATTTTATTTTCCCAATTTTAGCTAATTTATTTTGTGGCTATTTGATTTTATCAATGACCATTTGGCGAGGCCACGAATATAGATGGAATGGCGATATTTTAGTTCCTAGTATGGAAACTAGAAATGAAAGAAAACATAAGCGATTAGAAGATGATTTAGTTAAATCAAAGCGTCAAATAGAAAATAAGTTTAAGGAAGATAAAGAAAAACTAAAAATAACCATTGAGATAATTCCTGAAGGAGAGGATTGGTATTCCATTGCTTGGGAAGATACGATTGGAATCAAATCCAAATATGGCGCATTTAACAAGCCATTAGAACTTTGGTGTCATATTCAAAATTTAAAATTAGATACTATTGGATATTATCGAGGTTTGAGTACACCACAAACTTTTACCCATTTTGGAACAAAAGATTCCATAGTAAGAGTTGAATTTTCGAAAGTATTCAATTTTTCTAATGAAGCGTTTTCTGACGAAAAAGAAAGAGTAGTGTTTTGGGAAAAAAATAAAATTCCAATTGTGTTTGAGCCAATCGAAATGAATTTGAATAACCAGTTGAGTCAAAAATTAATAGTTGAATTAGTGGAAAAATAAGGTTTTAAGTGATTCCATTTGGTAAAGACTTAGTATCGGCGAATTCACTCGCCTTGAAATATTATCGCGGCGAATGAATTCGCCGATACAAAATAAAAAACATGAGCCAAAATATAAGAAATATAGCCTATTCCATCCTTGACTTAGCCTTAGTTTCGGAAGGACTAACCCCCGCAGAAACCCTAAAAAATAGCCTAAAACTAGCCCAAGCAGCAGAAAGCTATGGGTATACTAGATTTTGGTTAGCGGAACATCATAATTCAATTAGTATAGCAAGTGCAGCGCCTCAGATTTTAATTGGCTATATCGCAGCGAACACTAAAACAATTCGAGTAGGTTCTGGCGGGATTATGCTACCGAATCATCCTTCCTTAATAATAGCAGAACAGTTTGGTACGTTAGGCGCATTATATCCGAATCGAATCGACCTTGGGTTAGGTAGAGCACCAGGAACAGATGCCGCAACTGCCAATGCGATTAACCCTAGTCGCATGCAAGCGACCTATGCTTTTCCACAAGAAATTAATAAAATTCAAAAATATTTTTCAACAGATAATAGTGGCGCGGCAGTACGGGCAAATGTTGCGGAAGGGATAGATGTACCACTTTACATTCTAGGGTCAAGTACCGATAGTGCGCATTTGGCAGCGAAGAAAGGCTTGCCTTATGCCTTTGCCAGTCATTTTGCAACGACCCATTTAATGGATGCCTTAAATATTTATTATAATGAATTTCAACCTTCAGAATATTTAAAAGAACCTTATACGATGGCGGGTGTAAATGTCATCATCGGAGAGACAGACGAAGCCGCTGAACAAATGTTAACCACTTTGATTCGAGGGATAGTAGGTATTTTAACTGGGAAGCGGTCTTATTTACAACCACCTTGTGCTATGACGCAAGAATTGCGAGAAGTGGCTAAACATCCTGCGGTGCGACAAATGTTGAAATATTCTTTTGTTGGGAATAAGGAAACAGTCAAACAACAAACTGCTGATTTTTTATCAAAAACTGGGGTCAATGAATTGATTGCGGTTACGAATATTTTTGATGCAGAAGATAGAATTAAATCTTATAAAGCCTTTGCGGAGATTATGGGAGAGATGAAGTATAGGGAACCAACAGAGGAAGCAACTTACAATTTTAAATAATGCACTTTAGCTTCATACTCCTCCTGCAATAAACCCACAATTTTCTCATAAGCACAAGGCGTTTTGACAAAATCCACTCCTTCCATATCAATCACCAAAACAGGGAAAGTTGGTTGCGTTTTAAAAAAGCCGAAGTAGGCTTTTTCTACTTTATCTAAATATATAGGGTCAATCGTTTCTTCCATTTCTCGTCCTCGCTGATTGATGAAAGTTTTTAATTCCCGAACAGGGCGATGTAAATAAACTAAAATATCTGGATTAGGAAAGCGAGCATTTAAGGTATGAAAAAGCTTTTGAAAGAGCCGTTTTTCTTCATTTAATAGATTGCTATTAGCAAATAAAAGGGTTTTCAAAAAGAAATAATCTGCAATCGTATTTTGTTGAAAAAGGTCTTGAGAAGCATAATAGGATTGCAATTGTTTATGCCGTTCGGTCATAAAAAATAACTCTACTTGAAAGCCATATCGTTCTGGATTTTCGTAGAAGAGAGGCAGAAAGGGATTATCGGTAAATTGCTCTAATATTAGACGATAATTAAATCCCTTAGAGAGCATTTCGCTAAGAGTGGTTTTTCCTGCACCAATATTTCCTTCTATTGCTATGTAGCTGTAGTTTAACTTCTTTTTAATTTTCAATTTTCAATTTAAAATTTTCAATTTTCAACCTCACTCATCACTCATCACTTGTAATTCATCACTATTATAGACCGTGTTTCTCCATTCGTCGATACAATGACTGTCGAGTAATGCCTAATTCATCGGCTGCTTTACTGACGTTGCCTTTATGTTTATTTAATGCTTTATTAATAGCTTGTCTTTCTACCTCTTCCAAATTATAACTATCTACTTTAATCCCTTCTCCTTTATTTTCCTGTACCGTTTCTTGGAATAAAAAGTCATCAGGTTGGAGAATATTACCATCTGCTAAAATAATGGCCCTTTCTACCGCATGCCGTAATTCCCGAATATTTCCAGGCCAATGATAATTAGCCAATTTTATCAAAGTCTCTTTAGCAAATTTCATAGCCGACTTTTGATACTTTTTGCAATAGATTTTTAAGAAATGTTTAGCTAAAAGTGGAATGTCTTCTATTCGTTCCGCAAGACTAGGCAAGTTTAATTCTACGGTATTAATCCGATATAATAAATCTTGCCTAAAAGTACCCTCTTTCACCATATCATAAAGCGGCATATTGGTCGCACAAACTAGTCGAATATCGACTTTAGTCATTTTGTGTTCGCCAATTTTTCTAATTTGCCTAGTTTGCAAAACTGATAATAATTTTGCTTGTAAAGGCAAAGAAAGATTTCCAATTTCGTCTAAAAATAGCGTTCCGCTATTTGCTGCTTCAAAACGACCAATTCTATCTTCATAGGCATCCGTAAAAGCGCCTTTTTTATGCCCAAATAATTCACTTTCAAACAAAGATGCTGGGACGGCGCCTAAATCTACCGACACAAAAACTTTATCTACTCGTTCCGATTGGCGATGTAATTCTCTGGCAATTAACTCCTTTCCTGTTCCATTTGCGCCTAAAATTAAAATATTTGCATCCGTTTTTCCTACTTTAGCAACTGTCGCTAAAGTTTGTTTGAGCGGTGCAGATTCGCCGACAATTTGACTGTATTGTTGGTCAATATCAGGGCTTAAGCCACTTGCTTGTGGAGCAGCTTGTTCGCCTTGAGGGTTTCTTTTTTTGTCGTAGGCGGTATTTACGGTTTCTAATAGTTTCTCATTTTTCCAAGGTTTCAAGACAAAATCAGAAGCGCCAACTTTTAAGGCTTTTACAGCAGTATTAACATCACCATAAGCGGTTATCATAATCACCTGCGTCTCTGGACTTAATTCTCTGATTTTGGTTAACCATGTAATACCATCTGCTCCGGAGGTGTCCCCTTGGCGAAAATTCATATCCAACAACACGACATCAAAATCGAATTGTCGAAGTAGCCGAGGAATATAATGAGGATTGAGTTCAGCCTTTACAAAAGTGTAATGCTGTTTTAGGAAGATGCGAAGCGTTAATAGAATATCTTCTTCGTCGTCTATGATTAAAATTTTCCCTTCTTTTTTCATATTTGTCGGTGTAATTAGTGACTTTGCGGCTAAGTTAAGTAAAACTGTCCACATTCGGACAACAGTTGTACTATTACGGACATGAAAAATTAAAAAAGGTTGCAATAATATTTTTTAATTAACTGATAATCAATAAATTATATTTTTGGCACAGCTATTTCAATAGTCAAAATATATTTGGTACGGTTTATTTTTAAAGAATTGATAAATTATCCTACTTACAAAACTGATAGCATAAAAGATGGACAAAAAATTAGATAAAAAAGGAATCGGCTGGCAAAAAATTGCCTTAATAGTAGTAGCACTTGGTGTTGCTAGCTTTGTAGGCAATAACATGTATAAGAATGCGGGTGTTTCTAAACTCAATGTAGAAACCAATCGCCTTTTGGTTGATACCATTCATCAAGGCGTTTTCCAAGAATTTATCCCAATAACAGGGGTAGTTGAACCCATTAAGACCGTTTTTATTGATGCGGTAGAGGGTGGTCGAATTGAAGAAATTTATGTGGAAGATGGTGCAATGCTGAAGAAAGGGCAAAAAATCATGCAATTATCTAATCCTAATCTGCAATTAAATTATCTACAATCAGAGGGGCAGATTATGAATCAAATCAATCAGTTAGAAAACCTAAAACTAACTAGAGAGCAACAAAGCTTAAATTTAAGAGAGCAAGCCTTGGATGTTGAGTTTAATTTGGATTTATTGTCAAAAAGAACAAGAAGAAATAAAAGTTTATATAAAGATGATGTGATTGCACAAGTAGACTTTGAAGAAACGCAAGACCAATATGAACATTTACAGAGAAGAAAAAAATTATTAGCAGAAGTTATTCGAAGAGATAGTATGTCGCAAGTAGTGCAAGAAAACCAACTAGAAAGTTCAGTAGATTTAATGCGCCGAAACTTAAATATTAGTAAGCAAACCTTAGAAAATTTACTAGTGCGCTCGCCAATAGATGGACAATTGTCTGGGATGGATTCTGAGATAGGGGAGTTGATTAATAGAAGCGGTAGAATTGCCCAATTAGATGATCTTTCTAACTTTAAAGTTAGAGGAAGAATCGATGAATTTTACATTACACGCATCTTTTTGAATCAAAAGGGGTCTTTCCCTTTGGGAGGGATTTGGTATGACCTTCAAATCAAGAAGATTTACCCTGATGTACGGAATGGCGTTTTTGAGGTAGACATGGTTTTTACTGCTCAAATTCCTCCAACTATCAAGCGGGGACAAACGGTTTCCGTTAAATTAGCACTAAGTGCTGAGACTGAGGCTTTATTGATTGCTAGAGGTGGATTTTACCAAACCACAGGCGGAAATTGGGTATATGTAATAGACCCTGAAACAAACACCGCTTATAAAAGAGACATCAAAGTAGGTCGCCAAAACCCAAGTTTCTACGAAGTGACGCAAGGATTGAAAGCAGGAGATATAGTGATTACTTCTAGTTATGATAATTTTGGGGATAAGGATGAATTGGTTCTGAAATAGCATTTAATTTATAATATTGAAAACATTCTTGAGTCACCCGTTTTAAAATTAAAACAATTAAAACCATCTAATATGATTAGAATTAAAGATTTGGTGAAAGTTTATCGAACAGAGGAAGTCGAGACAACTGCCATCAATAAATTAAACATCGAAATTAAAGAAGGAGAATTTGTCTCGATTATGGGACCTTCTGGTTGCGGAAAGTCCACTTTATTGAATATTCTTGGCCTAATAGACAATCCTACTGACGGAGAATATTGGTTCTTAGAAGAAGAGGTCGCCAAATATCCAGAAAGAAAACGGTCTAATTTAAGAAAGCATAATATTGGATTCATTTTCCAAAGCTTTAATTTAATTGACGAACTAACGGTATTTGAAAATGTCGAATTACCAATGTTGTATACAAAAGTTCCTTCTGCGGAAAGAAAGGTGCGAGTAGAAGAACTATTGGAACGTATGAACATTATGCATCGTCGAAATCACTTTCCACAGCAATTATCTGGTGGTCAGCAACAAAGGGTTGCGGTTGCAAGAGCCGTTGTCAATAAACCAAAGTTAATCTTAGCGGATGAGCCTACGGGGAACTTGGATAGCTCGAATGGAGATGATGTAATGAAGACTTTAGCACAATTAAATGCAGAAGGCGCAACTATCATCATGGTAACGCACTCCCCTTATTGTGCAGAATTCGGTAATCGAGTGATCCGATTATTGGACGGACAAGTCGTAACAGAAAATATTGTTCAGCAATATATATAGCGATGAGTTATTAGTGGTGAGTGATAAGTGGGTTCAACTCATCACTCACCACTTATCACTCATCACTCAATTAAAGACTTTTGTAAGAAATCATACCCGATTGAAAAACTAATGGTTGTACTGCTTTATTGCGGTGCAGCCATTCAGTATTTGTACAGAATGACCCGATGTTGCGGGATTTACAGGATGAATGAGCGAACCCATATCGAGAATGTTCGGAGAGCATTAGTTTTACTGAATCTTCGATTTCAGTCGAGAGAATCGCAAATCGTATGGATTAGCTTTAGATTTTGCATGATGTAATGGATTGGAACTATGTACCAACTCACAACTTATCACTTATAACTCATCACTCATCACTCATTTTGCCATGTTAAAAAATTACTTCAAAATCGCCCTTCGCCATCTCTTAAGCAATAAGACCTTTTCTATTATAAATATTTTAGGATTGGCGATAGGAATGGCTTGTTTCCTAGTGATTTTATTATTCGTGCAAGGTGAATTGGGCTATGATGGTTTCCACGAAAAAGGAGATAGGATTCATCGAATGGTATTGGATAGATTATATCCTGGGCGTAATACCGAATATGCAGTTGTTCCGCATTCTTATGCGGTGTCTGCTAAATTAGAATATCCAGAAATAGAAGAAAGTTGTCGAATTTTTAAATTTCCGGGGTCTATTTTATTAAAAAAGGGAGAAGAAGTTTTTGAGGAAAAAGAACGAATGTGGGCGGATAGTAATTTTTTCCAAGTTTTTGACTTTGGATTAATCGAAGGCAATCCAGCTGAAGTCTTAAAACAACCGAATACCGTTGTTTTAACAGAATCTACAGCGAAGAAATATTTTGGGAACGTAAATCCAATTGGAAAAATAATAGACATTCCACAAAATGATAATGACTTACAAGTAACAGGTATTTGTAAAGACGTACCTGAAAACTCTCATGTCAATTTTGATTTGGTGATGTCTGGTAGCAGTTTAAATGCCTTTATCTTAAATCCAAACCATATAGGCTTTAGTAGCTATACCTATTTTTTATTAAAAGAAGGAACAGATGCCCAGCAATTAGCGGCTAAATTTCCAGATTTAGTGACGAAGTATGCTTCTGGAGAAATACTGCGCAATTTTGGGGTGACTTATGAGGAATATAAAAAAAGTGGAAACGGCTATATTTATTCTTTACAACCGATTAAGGATATTTATTTAAAATCTAATTTGGAAGGAGAATTAAAACCACCAGGCAGCTTAACGAGGGTTTATATTTTTAGTGTCATTGCTTTATTTATCTTATTTATTGCGGTCATTAATTTTATGAATCTGGCAACTGCTAAATCAGCAGAAAGAGCGAAAGAAGTCGGCATTCGAAAAACATTAGGGTCGAGCAAAAAAGAAATTGCCAGTCAATTTTTAGTCGAGGCCGTGACGATTAGTTTTATTAGCGCTATTCTAGCCTTTGGAATCCTTCTATTTTTAGTGCCTTTATTCAATGATATTGCAGGGAAGCAGATTAGTTTATGGTCGTTTGCAAATGCCCCGGCTATTTTAGCATTTTTGATAGGCGCAATTTTAATTGGCTTACTAGCAGGCAGTTATCCCGCCTTTATTCTAACTAGTTTTAAACCATTAGAAGTTTTAAAAGGTAAATTATTTGCGACTCAAAAAGGAGCTTTATTAAGAAATTCTTTGGTGGTCGTGCAATTTGTCATTTCTGTAGTATTGATTGTCGCAACGATTGTCGTTTTCCGTCAATTAGAATTTATCCAAAATAAAGAATTGGGCTTTGATAAAGAGAATGTCATTAATATTCAAGGTGCGGGTAATTTAGATGTACAGAAGGCAAAAACCATGAAAGAAGAGTTTACGAGAATGGATGGCATTTTAGGCGTTGCTTCTAGTAATGCGATTCCTGGAACAATGTATTTTGGTACTTCTTGGCGAGCATCAGGCGATAATGAAAAAGCAACTGGTCGGCAATTAGTAGTCGATGAAAACTATGTAGAGTGTATGGGGATGGAAATGATTGAAGGCAGAGACTTTTCCAAAGAATTTGCAGACTCTAATTCTGTGGTACTGAATGAGACTGCCGTTCAAACATTAGGATTAACCGACCCGATAGGCAAACAAGTTTTTTCGAGTGATTTTCATCCAGATAACCAAGATGAGGCTTTTACTGTTGTGGGGGTTGTAAAAGACTTTCATTACCAATCGCTTCATAGAAATATTGAACCTTTATTTATAGTCAATCCTGCAGGGGCAAATGGTTTAAATGCTTTTATTAGTTTGCGTATCAAAGGCGGCGAATTTCAATCAACTATTGCTCAAATTGAACAAAAATGGAAACAATTTTGGCCACAACTACCTTTCCGTTTTACTTTTATGGATGGGGATTTACAAGCTTTCTATGAAGCGGAAGAAACGTCTAAAAAAGTATTTAGTCTATTCTCTTTATTAGCTATTTTTATTGCTTGTATGGGCTTATTAGGTTTAGCTGCTTATGTGACGCAAACAAGGAGAAAAGAAATTGGTGTGCGAAAAGTAATTGGTGCATCGACTTTGCAAATTGTGGGTTTGTTATCCAAGGATTTTTTGAAATTGGTTGGAATTGCATTAGTCATTGCGACCCCCATTGCTTGGTTTGGAATGAGTCGTTGGTTACAAGATTTTGCTTTTGCTATTTCTTTGAGTTGGTGGATGTTTGCTTTGGCAGGTTTATTGGCGATAGGCATTGCTTTTTTGACGGTGAGTTTTGAGTCTATTAAAGCGGCTACGGCTAATCCTATTCAGTCTTTGCGGGATGATTGAGCGAACCCGCAGGGTGAATGTCTGGGAGACATTCAAGCGAATGAACCGCAAAGCGGGTGGGAGGGGTAGGAAATGATTAATAATTAGTGCATTAATCTGTTGTTTTTCCCAACGGATTAATACCCCAACGGATTTTAATGTTAGGCAGCTTTTGAATCGGCTAATTTTCTTGGGAAGGTTTCGTCCATTCCATCTAAGATGTCTATTTCTGGTACACCTTGTTCCATCAGTAATTCATCTATAAGTACATCGGTTCTATTTTGATGGATATAAATTTTTCCATCTCGAGTTACTTCTATATGATAGGCAGGATAGTGATTGTATTCTTCTTTATCCCAACCAAAAGTTAATTGCAAATAATGCATTTTATCTTTACTAATCAATAATATATCTTTTATATTAGGAAAATCTTCGGTAGGAAATCCTATTTTGCTATTGAGTACCTGCTCAACAATTTTTTGGTATTTTTTTATTTTATCCATTTTATAATCTTTTCTGTTATGGAATTAATTACGACTAATTTTACATTATGCTGTTGAACTCTTCTTAGAATAAACGGATTTTTTTCAATTTTTCTGAATGCGTATAAAGGAATTGCAAGATATAAAGGATGAGGAATACTTTTTTCTTGCAAAGCGTCTCTGTAGCATAAATATTGACCTAAAGCTCCGTAGAAAGCATATAAAATGGATTTCTGATTAAATGTTTTAATTTCCACAAACATTTTCTCTCCATTTTTTTTAGCCTCCATTACTTTTTCTATGCCTAAATCAATTTCAAGAGCTGCCCCTTTAACTAAAAATTACAATTATCAAAGGTTACAAGCATCCCTACCAAAAATGTGTTGTCTATATATCTAAACAAACTAAAATTCATTTCCTAAACTAAAAAAAATATCCGATGAAAAAGGTATTAAACCAATTGACCCTATTTGCTTTCTTATTTGCTGCTTTACCTACCTTAATTTTTGCACAAAATTTAGACAAATCTTATAAAAACGTAGAATTCTTAGAGATTAGTAGTCTAACTGGAGATATTACTATTAAGAAAGGAAATACTAGTGAAGTACAAGTAAAAGGAGAATGGAATGCCGATAAGATTAAAGTCGACGTCGATTATGATGGGAAGACTTTAACGATTAAAGAAAAGAAAACGCGAAATAATGTTGGTGGAAATGCTTCTAATTGGGTGTTGATGGTGCCAGATAATTTGGATTTAGATGTGAATAGTGGAACAGGAGATTTAGCTATTTCAGGAGTAAAAGCGGATTTGGATGCAAATTCTGGAACGGGTGATATTTCAGTAGAGGATATGGAGGGCAGGTTTGATATTAATTCTGGTACAGGCGGATTGGAAATTGATAATGCTAAAGGAAAATTTGATTTAAATTCTGGTACTAGTTATGTACGAGTAACGAATTCAGAAGGAAAATTTGATGCGAATTCAGGAACAGGCAATGTCGAATTTAGAAGCGTAAAACCTACGGGTAATACGACTTTAAATTCAGGAACAGGGGATGTTGAGTTTATCATTAGTGGAGAAATTGAAGCAGACTTAGCCTTAAATTCTGGGACGGGCGATGCTATTTTAGATTTTGCAGGTAATAAAATAGAAGGAGATTTTGAAATGAAATGTGGGATTAATTCTGGACGGATTGTCGCACCATTTGATTTTGATTCTGAACAAAGAATAGGCAATAGAAATAATGGCCATATTGAAAAAGCCGCCAAAATTGGAAAGGCGATGTATGATTTAGAAATTTCTACAGGAACAGGAACTGCTAAAGTGAAATCTTAGCGATTTTGAAGATGGGAGAGCGTCGTTACTTGATTCTATTTTGAAATTTTTAGAGCTTCCAGAACTCCAAGTTCTGGAAGCTCTTTTCATATACCGATCTAACCAGTCACCAATCAACTAATCGCCAGCTAAGGTCGTCCAAGACCGAACACTTAACGTCCACTTTCGGACAAAAAAATCCATCAAAATTTAAAAATAATTTCATAAATAATTAATAATCAGTAACTTAATTGTTTGGCATTACATTGGTAAAGTTTACCTTGTAAGAAATCACCCAACATTAAAGATAGATTATGTTTAAGAATTATTTAAAAATTGCATTGCGTAATTTAAGCAAAGATAAATTACATACCACCATTAATATTTTTGGTTTAGCGATCGGATTTATGGTGGCTATTTTATCTATTGTCTATATCAAAAGTGAGTGGGAATACGATAAATGGTTGCCTCATAGTGATAACATTTATCGTTCTTATCGCAGCTTTGGGCAAGGGCCTGGCGGATGGGCTGGTACAACTGGACCGTTGGCAAAAACTTTGGTTACACAAATTCCTGGCGTCGAAAAAGCAACTAAAGTATATGAAGGAGATAGAGTTTTATTTACAAAAGGAGACAAAAACGTTTACTTGGATAAAGTAGGATTTGTAGATGATTCTTTTTTTCAGGTCTTTAGTTTTCCTTTTTTGCATGGAGATGCGGCGACTGCCTTGAATGACCAAAACGGATTGGTGATTTCTGAAAAAGTAGCCAAAAGATTTTTTGGAGAAGAGAACCCTATTGGGCAAACCCTAAAAGTAAATGGAGATAAAGAAACACATATTACAGGGGTGTTAAAAGAAATAACGGATAGAACCCATTTAGATTTTGAAGTGTACCTTCGTTTAGAAGAAGAAAATTGGGATACATGGTTGAATTATGGCTTATCGACTTATATACTAAAAAACAAAAACACGCCAATTGAGGAAATTGCTACTAAAACCCAAGCTCAGATAATCCCTTTGATTGTTGACGCTTGGAAGAATAATAATCAAGTGGCAGATGTCAATCAATTGGGAACTTGGAAATTTCAGCCATTAAGGGATATTCATTTATACTCCAAAGGATTTGGGGGAGGTATTGATAGGAGTGGAGATATTCAAAACCTTAAAATATTTGGACTCATAGCTTTCATTGTTTTATTAATTGCCGCTATCAATTATATGAATTTGGCAACTGCCAAAGCATCTGGGAGAGCAAAAGAAGTAGGAATGCGGAAGGTGTCTGGTGCCAATCGGGGACAATTAGTTAGCCAATTTTTATCAGAATCAGTCGTGCAATCTTTGGTCGCTTTAGCTGTAGGATTAGTTTTAGCCGAGGCTATGTTACCTATTTTTAATCAAATTACAGGACGAACCCTACAGTTTTTAACTGGAAACGGATTAGCACTTATCTTGCCTTTTATTGGAATTGGCTTAGGAATTGGTGTGTTAGCGGGGATTTATCCAGCTTTTGTTTTATCTGCTTATAAACCCGTCAAAGTCCTCAAAGGAAATGTCTTAAAAATAAAGGGTGGACAAACTTTTCGACAAACTTTAGTGGTTACGCAGTTTTCGATTTCCATCGTTTTAATAATTTTTATGTTGTTTGTCTTTCAGCAGGTGGAATACATGCAAAAGCAAGATTTAGGCTTTGAGGGAACGCAAGTCGTTAATCTTCGAGTCAACGAATTTGCTTCTGCTCAGACCTTTCAAGCTAGAAAGAGTAGTTTTTTAACTATTCCTGGGGTAGTTTCTGCCACGACTTCTTCTCATATTCCAGGCGAACCACCAAATAGTATGTCTATTGAAATTGAGGGATTAACTGGAATGCAAGGAGCAGATATGATGTGGCTAAGCCCTGATTTTGATAAGACTTTAGAATTAGAATTAGCGGCAGGCCGATTTTTGTCTGATGAATTTCCAAATGATTCAAGTAATGCGGTAGTAGTTAATGAAGCTTTTTTGGCGTATTATAAATTAACCGAAGACCCATTAAATACGCGGATTAAGCTATTTGGGCAAACGGAATATGGAAAAGTGGTTGGCGTTGTAAAAGACTTCCACATGCAAGGAGTACAAGCTAAAATTAGTCCAACTTTTATGGTTTACCGACCTCAATGGGGGGCTAATTATGTGTCCTTAAGAATTGGTGGGGAAGATATACCTCAAACACTTTCCGCAATCGAAAAACAATGGGCAGCGATTGAACCAGCATACCCTGTAGAAATGACTTTTTTGGATAAAACTTTCGAAAGACAATATGCTCGACAGAAAATGTTTGGGACGACTATATTTTATGCAACTACTTTAGCCATTTTTATTTCAATCTTAGGCTTATTTGGATTGGCTTCCTTTATGGCAGAACAAAGAACTAAGGAGATTGGCGTACGGAAAGTACTAGGGGCTTCGGTTGCTAATCTGATTAATTTATTGATTAAAGATTTTGTAAAGTTGGTGTTTATTGGAGGTTTGATTGCCTTACCTATCGGTTATTGGCTGGTAGATGTTTGGTTAACGGATTTTGCTTTTAGAACGAATATTAATCTTTTACCCTTTGTTATTGCTATTCTAAGTTCCTTGACGCTGGCTATTCTAACTGTTAGCTATCAGTCGATTAAAGTGTCAAGTGAGAATCCTGTAAAGGCTTTGAAGACGGAATAATGTTACCATGTTGCGATGTTGCCATGTTCTATCGACAACATGGCAACATCGCAACATGGGAACATCGCAACTCAACTATTCTGGCTTCAACTTTAGTGTTTTAACAATAGATTTTTTAGCACCAACAGCACGACCATTGGCATAAAAAAATAGTTCATTTTCGTTGATTTTATAACTATATTCCGTTTGGGTGAGGTATTTTTTTCCTATTAAAGCTTGCAATTGACGTCTTTTAAAAGTGCCATCTTCTAGTGCTAATTGAGTAATGACTAATTTAGCGTTTTTATATGTTGCTTTGGCGGTTTTGCGAAGCGAAACTTCCGATAGATTATCATAAGAATCGTTAAATAAAAACAATAAATGATTTTTTCTAGCAAAGGCTTTGAAGGAGAAAAAGGACAATAGTTGGCCGCCTAATTCTTGTTTTTTAGGGATGCGACTCATCCATTGAAACACACCACCTGTATTTAATTTGATGACAAATATATCTTGAAGTTCGTATTTTTCCGTTAGTCCTTCTGTGGGGTCAAAATAATTCCCCTTTAACTCATATTTTTCTCCTACTAGGTAATAATTATCTTCATGAGCAAAAGTTTGCTTCAAAGAATAGGCACTAGAAAAAGAATACTTTGGGGTTGCTAAATTGGGATTATTTTTAGCAAAGGCAGTTTTAAATTGCTCCTTTTCAATTTTTTGAACGTATGTGGAGAATATTTTAGTACTTGGTTTTATGCTTGTGAGGACAGTCCCTTCAAAATTTACCCTAGTGCCAATTTTGCTTAAAGTCAAACCAACTAACTCTTGTTTGGAATTGATAGTAAATTGAGTCTGTTCGTAATTAATCTTGCTTTTGGGAAATCGATAAAGAGAATCCGTTTTTTCGGTTGCATAAAAGGCTAGGATAAATTTTTTCATCAATATCGGGCGTAATTCCGTAAATAAATTACCCTCGTAATTATTACCAATATAATAGCAATTTCCTTGGTTATCTATTAACACCTCCTCTTGAAAGATTCGCCGATTTTCGAAGGGTAATACTTTTTTTCGATTGTCAATTTTATTGAAATCTTTATCATAAATCACCAATTCAATTTTACCATTTTCTTTTTCTCCTCTAAATGACCAAGAAGAAATAACTAGTTGCGATTTATTTGGAGATAACTTATGCAAAAAAGGAATTCTAGTTTCCGTAGGCGCAAAAGATTTTAATAAGATTTTTGAATGGACTAGTTCCAAATTAGGAAGGCTGTATTGATACAACAACAAATGGTTTTTTTGTGGCCCAGGATGGTAAAGGGAAGCCAAAACGACTAAAGAGTTGTCCCAAACAAAAGTTCCTTCTATAGCAAACCATTCATTTTCTCTTTTGGTTGATAAAGTCTGTTTATAGAGTAGCTCATTTTTTAAATTATAAGCTTCCATCTCTAATATCGAAGGGTCTTCTAAATTATCAGATTTAATTTTTACAAATCCATGATTACTAAAAGGTAGTACCGCTTTGGTTGTAATTAAATTTTTGGTGTTGAAAAGGATTGAATCTTGGTTAGTTTCTTGTGCGAACAAACCGATTTGGATAAATAAGAAAACATTGGTGAGGAGGAAAGTGGTTTTCATTTTTTGTCTTATTAAATTAGATACGTGTTTATTTTTGTTAAATTTTTATTTTTCCATTATAAACGAAAGTAGCAGGTCCACACAACCAGATATCCTCAAAAGAAGTACCATGCTGCACAAATCGAACTTTCAAATCACCACCTTCTGCTTTTGCTGGAATGCCGCCATTTTTTAATAGGGTAGTGGCCTTCTCAGGATGTTCTAAAGCAAAAGAAATAGCAGCAGCCGTAACACCTGTTCCACAGGCTAAGGTTTCATCCTCCACACCTCTTTCAAAAGTACGGATATGAAAGCCATTTTCTAGTGGTTCAATGAAATTGACATTGATGCCTTCTTTTTTATAAGTAGCATTGTTACGAATATTTCCGCCTTCCGTGAAAACATCCAATTGTCCTACATTGTCCACGTATTTTATATAATGCGGCGAGCCGGTATTTAAAACATAATGGTCTGAATTACAATGAACCGTATCGAGGTCTGCCATTTTTAATTCCACCCAATTTCCTTCGGTATTAATAGTCGCTTCATGTTCGCCATCAATCGCCCAAAAGGTACATTTATGGTTAATAATTCCTAGCTGTTTGGCAAAAGCGACGGTGCAACGACCGCCATTTCCACAAAGAGACCCTTCCGTACCGTCCGCATTAAAATAGACCATTTCAAAGTCATAATCTGGATGATTTTGTAATAAAATTAAACCATCACCGCCGATACCAAATCTACGATTACATAACCAATTAATTGCTTTTGTGTCTTTTCTAGTTAAGTAGGTAGTTGTTCGATTATCGACCATCACAAAATCGTTACCTGCGCCTTGATATTTAAAAAATGGAATCATCTATTTTGAGTAAGAATTAAAAGTGAAATTGTAGCTGTATTACTGCAAATATAACTGCCAACTCAATTATTAAGTTCTTTTTCATAATAGTTTAACTTTTTTTAAAAAATAAATTTACTCATTTGTAAATTTATGATTAATCATTTGCTTCCTTTTAAAACTCTTTTAAAACTCTTTTGGAACTTTTTAAGCCTTTTTCTTGCTTTAATTGATGTTAAGGGTATTTCTAAAAATAAATGCCTAAGCTTTTTAGAGCGTTAATAAATCATCAGAATATCTTATGTGTTGTTGATTGTTTAAATTTTAGTAAATATATGATTTAAATAAAAATATTGTTTAAATTGAGGCAAATACCTAATAAATTATGGAGTAGGGGGGGTAATTACCAAATAAATTATTCCTATTTTAAAGAAAATAAACATGAACACAAACTTAAATTGGAGGCGTTTGAATGGACAGCCCATTGAGCAGCCATTACTGGAAGCAGTAGAAAGAACCATTGTCAAAGAAACAGAAGCTGGATATAGACTTAAAGTTTGTATTGGAACAGACTCTCAAGTAAAAGGAAAGGTGGTAGAATTTGCGACCGTCATTGTTTTTCTAAGAGAAAAGAGAGGCGGTTTTATGTTTATCAGTAATTATAAATTTGAGAAGACCATGTCTATTAAAGAACGGATGATACTAGAGGTCTCTCATTCTGTTCAAGTAGCTTATAGTCTTTGTGATTTACTAGATTTGTATGAAGTAGAATTAGAAGTACATGCAGATATTAATACCGATCCTAATTTCCAATCCAATGTGGCACTTAAAGAAGCAATGGGCTATATTTTAGGAATGGGTTTTGTTTTTAAAGCTAAACCGCATGCTTTTGCTAGTTCTTCCTGTGCAGATAAAATGGTGTAGGTATGAATGAAATGTGGGTTAGAGTTTAAAATAAAGCATTACTTTGCGAGCTAAAACAAACTGCTTATACTAGCGCTTTATGTAAACGTTTTCTGATTTAAATTGGAATAACCCGCAACTCAAACAATGAATTATTTAGCCCACCTTTTTTTATCTTGCCATGACGAAGATTTAGTCATTGGTAATTTTATTGCAGATTCAATTAGGAACAAAGAAGTAGCCACTTTTTCTTCTGGTATTCAACAAGGTATAAGCTTACATAGAAAAATTGATTCTTATACGGATACTCATCCGATTGTACGTCAAGGTACTCGCCGCCTGCATCCACATCATCACAAATATGCCCCTGTGGTGATTGATATTTTTTTTGATAACTTATTAGCCCATAATTGGGAGCGATATTCGGAAGAAACATTGCCTGATTTTGCTCAAAGAATGTATCAATTGTTAACAGAACGACAATTGGACTTACCGTTAAAAATGCAAAAATATGTTCCTAATATGATTGCTAATGATTGGCTACAAAAATATGGTACAACAGAAGGTTTACAATATACCTTTGAACGAATGGACAAACGGACTAAGTTTCCTTCTAATTTTAAAAACGCGGTTAGTCACCTTCAAATAGATTTTGATTTATTTAATGAAGAGTTTAATTTGTTTTTTCCTGATGTTCAGCAAATGGTGCTCGAATTTTGTGGTTGTTAAAAATCCCCATAGACTTTATAACCTTCTTTTTTTTGTTTAATAAAAAAAACTCCCCACCTTTACAATTGGGCGATTTTGATTGGTCGCTTTTAATTTGGCTTACTAATCACCAATTATCTAATTACTAATCACCAAACTTGTATTTAAAAAAAATAAAACTAACTAACTTTAAAAATTACGAAGCGCAAACAGTAGATTTTTCGGAGAAAGTCAATTGTGTGGTTGGCTTAAATGGAATGGGAAAGACCAATTTATTAGATGCGGTCTATTATCTATGTATGTGTAAAAGCCATTTTGGAGTGAGAGATAGCTATCTAAAAAAACATGAGACGGCGTTTTTTCGGTTAGAAGGGCAATTTAAAAAGGCAAGAAAAACGTATAAGATAGTTGCTAAAGTAATTCCCAAAGAAAAGAAAGTAATGGAGTTGAATGCGGTGGCTTATGATAGATTAGCCGAGCATATTGGTCAATTTCCAGTAGTGATGATCACTCCATTTGATTCGGAATTGGCTTTGGAAGGTAGTGAAGTTCGTCGAAAATTTTTAGACAATACCTTGTCTCAGATTGATTCGGACTATTTAAATGCCCTAATTCAATATAATAGATTGCTAAAGCAGCGAAATGCAACGTTGAAGAAATTTGCAGAAACTAGAAAAATAGATGAAGGGTTATTAGTTATTTTTGACGAACAAATGGATGTCCCTGCTCAATTAATTTACCAAAAAAGAAAAGCTTTTAGTGAGCAATTTATTCCCATTTTTCAAGAATTTTACAAAATAATTTCTAATGGACAAGAAACGGTTAATTATACCTATCGGTCGCATTTGAATGAAGGAGAATTCTTGCCACTCCTGAAAGAAAATCGACCAAAAGATTTAATTTTACAACGCTCTACTGTTGGGATACACAAAGATGATTTAACTTTTAAAATAGAGAAATTTCCTTTGAAAAAATTTGCTTCCCAAGGGCAAACAAAATCTTTTATTTTAGCTTTAAAACTAGCGCAATACGAATTATTACGAAGCAAAAAAAATATTGCTCCTATCTTGCTTTTGGATGATATTTTCGATAAACTAGACAAACAAAGAGTTACTCAATTATTAGAATTGCTTTTTGCTAAAGATTTTGGGCAAATTTTCTTTACTGATACGCATAAAAATCGCTTGTCAGACATTTTAACAAAACTAGATACAGATTTTAAGCGATTTATCATTAACTTTGGTGAAGTGCAAATAACTTAATTTTAGTTAACTAAATACTTGGGCAAAAATAAAATTAAATTGTTTTAGGTTTTAGATGCCAATTTAGGACACTCATCTTTTCGACTGATTCCTTGTGCCTGAAATCTGATACCTTTTTTATAAACCCATAATTGTCCCACTACTTCAATCTAATTTTATGGCATTCAAAAAATATAACGATCAACCAATTGCGGACGTGCTCAAAGAATTAGTGGCCAAAAACAACTGGAAATCAAAGCTTTATCAGAATAAAGTAAAACAAATTTGGGTACTTAAGATGGGACCGTCCATTAGTGGATATACCAGAGAGATTAAACTTCGGGGCAAAAAATTGTTTATTAGTATAGGGTCTGCACCTTTACGACAAGAATTATCGTATAGTAAGACCAAAATAATTGATTTAATCAATGAAGGATTAGGCGAAGAATATGTCACAGATGTGATCATTAGATGATAGTAACTATCAGAAAAAAGTTATAATTTTAGGAAGCAATTTTATAAAACCTGCGAATTTTCGCTAACAAAAAATTATCCGATATGGCGCAAGTAGTTGAGAACGGCACCGCTACCAGTAAAAAAAAGACTTCAACGCGAAGAACAAAAAAAGAAAAATATACTAAAGAACAATATCTTGAGTGGTTTACTTTGATGCTGCGAATCCGAAAATTTGAAGAAAAAGCACTTCAGATGTACGGCCTACAAAAGATTCGTGGTTTTTGCCATGTTTATATAGGACAAGAAGCAATTGCAGCAGGCTTAGAATCTGCCTTAATTGAAGGAGATTCTATGGTGACCGCTTATCGGCAGCATGGTATTGCTTTAGGAAGAGGCGTGTCTATGAATGCAGCGATGGCAGAGTTATATGGAAAAGAAACAGGAATTGTCAAAGGAAAAGGTGGTTCTATGCACTTTTTTGATAAAGGCAATAACTATTTTGGTGGTAATGGAATTGTAGGTGCTCAAATTCCAATCGGTACAGGAATTGCTTTTGCAGAAATGTATAAAGGAACGAATAATTTATGTGTAACGATGTTTGGTGATGGCGCTTCTCGTCAAGGTGCGTTGCATGAATCTTTCAATATGGCAATGGCTTGGAATATTCCAGTTTTGTATATTGTAGAGAATAATGGTTACGCGATGGGAACTTCTGTGAAGCGAACTTCTAATGTCGTAGAATTACATCAATTAGGTGCTTCTTATAGTATGCCAAGTGAATCTGTAGATGGTATGGATCCAGCAGCAGTTCACGAAGCTGTAACTCGGGCATCCGCTCATATTCGTGCAGGAAAAGGGCCTTTTTTCTTAGAGATTAAAACGTATAGATATAAAGGACACTCTGTATCTGACCCCGCTAAATACCGAACTAAAGAGGAGGTCAAGCAATATAAAGATATTGACCCAATCAAAACTTCTGAAAAGGTTTTGTTGACGACGTATAAAGTTAAACCTGAAGAAATTAAAGATATTAAGAATGCGGTGAATGCTGAAGTAGCAGCAGCTGTAAAATTTGCGGAGGAATCCAAATTCCCTGATCCATCAGAATTATATACGGATAATTATTCAGAAGCGGGCTATCCATTTTTAGAGTAATACAATTGGGTGTTGAAGAAACTAAGGAAAATTCAATTTCAAATTTTCAATTTTCAACCACCTACGGTGGGAATTGCAGTTGAATTTGAGGTTGAAGTTAAAAAATATCGACAATTTAAAATATCGATTCCGATTTGTATCAGAATTAGTTTTAAAATTTGTGTAGAGCCTAAGTAGTAATTTTAAGGCAATCGAATAAAATTTTCGGTAACCGATATATGAAGTTTTCAACTTCATATCAATATCAATCATGATTTTATCATGTCCTACTATCGTATTTTTGACGTAATAAGACACCATACAATGGTGAAAAATATTGATTTTAAGATAAAATCTTAAAATATCGTTTTTTATATCGAAATAAACCATTCATCTGAGGTTAATCTCTTTTCTCTCAATGAGATGGTCTCTTCTCTCTGTGCTACTGAATAGCTACGATTAGTCGGAATCAATACCTAAAATATAACGAAACATTAAAAAAATAGGAGCGTAATTAATTGCGCTCCTATTTTTTTTGCATTGAAAAATATATCTTTGCAAAAAGTTATTTTATATCAAGGAGTCTTTTGTTTATAATTAATTGATAATGAATTATTTAGTAGTTTATAAATCATTAAAAATAACAATTGATAAATTGTTTTAATAGGACTTTTTAAGTGTTCCAGAACACTTTTGACACAAGATTTTGCATTTTAAAAATTAATTTAAATACATCCAGCAATGGCAAGAAGAAGAAAACAGAAGCAATCAGAAGAAACTTTGGTTGACTTGGTAGACGTAAAAGACAGCGCATCCGACTTTTTAGAAGATAATCAAAAGACAATTTTAGGGGTGCTAGCCGGCCTAATTATTTTGGTTGGAGGGTATATTTTTTATAACCAATTTGTGATAGCACCTAAAGAAAAAGACGCTGCATCTCAAATGGTACAGGCTCAAGCAATGTTTGAAAGAGATTCTTTTGCATTAGCTTTGACGAACCCTGGTGGTGGTTTTATGGGTTTTTTAGATATTATTGATGATTTTGGCGGCACGGCAGTAGCGAATTCTGCGCAGTATTATGCAGGTGTTTCTTATTTGCAATTAGGACAATACGATGCTGCTATTGATTATCTAGGTAGCTTTGATCCAGAAGGAACTGTATTGGCTTACACCAAATTTGGTGCAATGGGAGATGCTTATGCGGAAAAGAATGATTTTGCGAATGCTTTGTCTAATTACCAAAAAGCAGCAAATGCAGGAGATAATGAAGTATTAGCTTCTTACTACCTTAAAAAAATGGGCTTATTGCACGAAAAGCAAGGCCAAAACGGAGAAGCTAAAGCAGCTTTTGAAAAAATTAAAAACAATTATCCAACTTCTCAGGAAGGAACGGATATTGACAAATACATTGCAAGAGTAGCTGCTAAAGGCTAATTCTTGTATACTTTATTTTTTAAAAGGGATAATTCTATTTTGATAGGTTTATCCCTTTTTTTATAAGGGTATAGAGGTACAAAGGTGTAAAGGTACAAAGGGAGTTCAGTCTTTGCTTCTAAACCTTTAGACCTCTAAACCTCTAAACCTCTAAACCTCTAAACTATGGCATCCGCATTAAAAAATTTATCAAAGTACGACGAATCTAAATTACCATCCGCAGAAAAAATGGTCTTTGGCATTGTAGTCGCAGATTGGAACGAACATATCACGCATGCTTTATACGAAGGTGCTTTTGATACGTTAATCAAACATGGAGCAAAGGAAGAAAATATTCACACTATTCAAGTACCAGGCGCTTTTGAATTGACGGGCGGTGCAGCTATGTTGGCATCCAAGCATCAAGTAGATGCCGTCATCTGTTTAGGTTGTGTTATTAAAGGAGAAACAAGCCATAATGAATACATTAACCAGGCTGTGGGAATGGGGCTGACGAATTTAAGTATTGCAACTGCTAAACCTTTCATTTTTGGTTTATTAACGCCGAATGATGAACAACAAGCATTAGATAGAGCAGGTGGAAAATATGGAAATAAAGGCGTAGAAGCTGGCGTAACTGCCATTAGAATGGCAGCACTTAAAGAAAATTTAGGAAAAACAAAGAAAAGAATCGGTTTTGGATAGTTTTTTGATATTATAATATTTTATAATTTGATTGCGTTTACTTTGGCATATTGATACTAATACTTACTATTAATATAGAATGGTATCTTCTGGTACGTATTTAAATATTGAAATAATTAAGAACAGATTTATCCCATGAAAATCCCCTTTATTACACTTGTACTGAGCGTATTATTCAGTCTTGTATCTTTTGCACAAGACCGAGAAAATGTCAAACTTTTTGGACAGTTTCATCGAGGTGATACTCGATATTCGGGCAGTTGGTCTTATGTAGATTTAGAAACCAGACGAGAATATGCCTTATTAGGAACTATAACGGGAACAGCTATTTATACCATTGATGACCAACCTATCAGAGAAGTCGCTTTTATTCCAGGACCATCTTCCAATTGGCGAGAAATTACGATTTTAGGGAAGTATGCCTATATAACCACAGAAGGGTCGGGCGAAGGAGCAGGCATGCAAATTATAGATTTAACGAACTTACCAACCTCCGCTAATTTAGTAAATACTTATACCGCTACTTTTACTAGAGGACATATCATTCAAAGAGATATTTATAGCGAAGTACCCTATGTTTATGTAATGGGAACCTGTGGCAATTGTGGCGTTAATATTTTGGATGTTACGGATCCTGTTAATCCAAGAGAAATTGGCACTTATTCCCCAGGCTATTATATTCATGATGCGCATATCAAAGGAGACTATTTATATGCAGCCGCTTTCAATGAAGGAGTGATGGACATTGTTGATATTTCAGATAAATTCAATCCTGTTTTATTAGCGCAAATTGATGTCTCTGGAGGCAATACGCATAGTGCTTGGACAACAGAGGATAATCGACATTTGATTATTAGCTCAGAAAAAGATGGCCTACCTGCAAGAATCTGGAATATTGAAGATTTATCTAATCTTTATGAAGTAGCTACTTATTCTGGAAATTTAGCAAGTTTGACGCATAATCCTTATGTGAAGGGAAACTATGTCTTTTTCTCTCATAATACAGAAGGCATTCGAGTGGTAGATATAAAAGACCCTGCTGTACCTGTAGAAGTTGGATTTTATGATACTTTTGATGGTTTGAGCGGCGGATTTAGTGGACTTTGGTCTGCTTGCCCTTATTTGCCTTCGGGTAAAATTATTGGCGGAAATAGAGAAGATGGATTGTATGTTTGGACTTTTAATAATGCTAGAGCAGGTCGATTTTATGCAACCATTGAGGATGCTAGTACGGCAGAACAAATAATGGATGCGACTTTTTACATTCACAAAATGGATGTGGAAGTGCCTGCTAATTTAGAAGGAATCCATAAATTTGGTGCGATGCCTGGCAATTTTAAAGTGGAAATTTCTGCGGAGGGTTACGAAAATCAAATTATGGAAATTAGGCTTGAACCCGATGATAGCTTAAATATCGAAATTTTACTAAAACCAACGAGCGTTGGACTCTTTGATTTAGCACAGCATCTACCTACTTTGGAAATAGCGCCTAATCCTTTTACTGAATTTACCGTCTTGGACTTAGCTGACTTTGACAGAGCAACTTATTTACGAGTGTTTAATAGTTTTGGACAATTGGTGCGTTCGGAAAATGTCGTTGGCGGAGAATTTTATATACTAGATAGGGAGACACTTGAAGAGGGCGTGCATATTTTTACGATTTTTGATAGCAATAATGAAATGTTGGGAAATAGGAAAGTTTTAATCAACTAAATTGACAGCGACAGGACAGTAGGCAGTCAACAGTAGCAGTAGGCAGTAAAGTCCTGATTTTAATACTCAAATTTTGTTTAAACCCAGTTGTTTGAACAGTCTCAGCGACAGCTAGAGATTATAAAAAAAGCGGTTATCAAAAACTTATAGTTTTCGATAACCGCTTTTTTATTTTTGCTAACTGCTAACTGCTAACTGATACTGCCTATTTCATTCCGCCAATCATATCCTCTGGTCGTACCCACTCATCAAATTCTTCGGCAGTCAAATAACCTAATTCGATGGCTGTTTCCTTCAACGTTTTATCTTCTTTATAAGCTTTTTTAGCAATGGTACCTGCTTTATCATACCCAATTTTAGTATTCAAGGCAGTAACCAACATCAAAGAATTATTCAAATGCTCCTTGATACGTTTTTTATTTGGGACAATTCCTTTAGCACAATTTTCATTGAAACTTCTTGCGGCATCTCCAATTAATCGGGCAGACATCAAGAAATTAAAAATCATCATTGGCTTAAAAACATTTAATTCAAAATGTCCTGTAGCACCACCAATATTAATCGCTACATCATTGCCCATCACTTGTGCCATTGCCATCGTCAATGCTTCCGATTGCGTAGGATTTACTTTCCCTGGCATTATAGAAGAACCAGGCTCATTAGCTGGAATCATCAATTCTCCAATACCAGAACGAGGACCAGAAGCCAACATTCTAATATCATTACCAATTTTCATTAAAGAAACGGCAACGGTTTTTAAAGCACCATGCGATTCTACAATGGCATCATGTGCAGCTAATGCTTCAAATTTATTCTTGGCTGTTTTAAATGGCAAACCACTTAAATCGGCAATATGCTTAGCGACTAATTTATCATAGCCTTTTGGCGTATTCAAACCTGTTCCAACAGCTGTTCCTCCCAAAGCCAATTCACTTAAATGCTTCAAAGTATGCTTAATAGCGGCAATACCATGGTCTATTTGAGAAACATAACCAGATAATTCTTGTCCAACCGTTACAGGCGTCGCATCCATAAAGTGGGTGCGACCAATTTTAACAACTTTAGCGAACTTCTTAGCCTTTTTATTTAAAGTTTTTCTCAACCCTTCCAAGCCAGGAATGGTGTTTTCCATCACCATTTTATAAGCCGAAATATGCATCGCTGTCGGGAAAGTATCATTAGAAGATTGTGATTTATTCACATCATCATTTGGATGTAAATATTTCTTTTCGTCTAATAAAGTGCCACCTTGTATCACATGGCCTCGATTGGCAATGACTTCATTGACATTCATATTCGACTGCGTACCAGAACCCGTCTGCCATACAACTAACGGAAATTGGTCATCTAATTTGCCTTTTAAAATTTCGTCACAAACTTTACCAATTAAAGTGGCTTTTTTCTTAGGTAAAACCCCTAACTCTGCATTGGTTTTAGCCGCAGCTTTCTTTAAAATAGCAAAAGCTTGAATGACTTCTTGTGGCATTTGTTGACCGCCAATTTTAAAATTTTGGCTAGATCGCTGGGTTTGTGCTGCCCAATATTTATCGGCAGGCACATCAATATAACCGATACTATCTTTTTCTTTTCTGTATTCCATGATTTACTAATTGTTGATTAAGGACACAAAGGTAATTGGTTTTTTCTTTTTCCACCATTAGATTATATATTTCCTAAGGGTTTTCTTATAAAAATGATTTTATCAGAAATCATGTTAAAAATAGGAATGATATTGGGTCGAAGTTACAAACCATAGCCGTCAGGCTAAGAAATTAAAATGGCTATTTTTGACAAGTTTATCCAAACCCAAAAAGTAGTTGATACTAAATTTGTTAAAAGGACATAACAAACTATTTCTCCCCTAAGGCAGTTCATTGATAAATCAGGAAAAAACAGACCAAAAATCAAG
>Ga0129327_10000050_pt1 | contig 59669 bp, 72 predicted proteins | sample CPBDNA_6_FD_111799 | JGI IMG/M metagenome (GOLD analysis project Ga0129327, IMG submission 111799) | Freshwater to marine salinity gradient microbial communities from Chesapeake Bay, USA - CPBay_Spr_31_0.8_DNA | ecosystem: Environmental > Aquatic > Marine > Coastal | place: USA: Chesapeake Bay... | reverse complement strand
GGGCGTGGGTGTCGGTGTGGGTGTTGGTGTTGCTGCAGGGGATAGCATAGTGTGCATGGTTGTCAACGACTGGTGCGATATACTTGCATTGTGGTAGTCCAAGTCATACCATGATACCAACCTACCTTTGATGTGAAACTCCACGCTAGACGTGTCAACTATCTCCGCAAAAGTAAGGGTAGATGCTTGCTGGTTAGTGACTGTGAGAGATTGGACCACTTGGCCGGATGCATTCTTCGCATGGATCGTTTGACCAGATACGAAATCATGGATGCTGTTTGTGGTTGCAATGTTTGCATTGATGCTGTGTACATCGGCTACTTTGGCCCATTCTTCCATGTCCAACAACGAGAAGTCGGCAAGCTCATCAACTTCAGTGGGCGTGGGTGTGGCCGGGGTTGGTGTTGGTTGTAGGGAGTTATCTGTGAGTGTGAATGAGTTGCTTTCTACAATGACGGGCGTGTAATTGATGACGAGGGACCAATTGTCTATGTCACGCACCAACACAAAACGGTGCCACTCATTGCTCACGATGCAACAATCCACCTGTATGGCAGGTGTGTCTCCTGTTATTTGAACTGTGCCAGCATTGGCATCCCATTCCACGTTGCTGTTACCCACACCCATGCTCAATTGCGATTCTATGTAAAGGTTACCTGATAGACTCCAACTTTGCAATGGCATGGGTGTTTGCATTTCCAGGATAGCGTCGCTGCTGCACAGCCAAGCGGGCTTCGCTGCATCGCGTTTGGTGACGACTTGCTGCAAAGAATTGCATGTTATGTTTTCGCTGAGCAACCCACCCCAGTGATGACATAGGTGTGGTGTAGATGGTGTCGTCCGTTCATACATAAACTGCCCTTCATTGTACAATACATATGCTTCTTGCCCATTGATTTGGTAGGCTGGATCCACCTGCATAGTTGTGGTTTCCGTAGTGGTCAAGGACCCCTCGGTGACTTCGTGAAATAGAGTCACTTTTGTGAAGTTTTGTAATTGGATAGAGGCTATGGGTTCGCTGTAAATGTGTAGTGCTGGCACGACATTGTAAAGCAATGAATGTGCAGGGATAATGTCTTTGTCTACGTCCACCGACAAGATCAACGAGTTGTACCCTACACTCCAATCAGTTGTGAGACTGGCATCAACATGCGACAATGGCTGCACACTACCAGAGTGAATGCTAGTGCCATCGGCATCGAATATGGAGTAGCTGAGGGTGTGCGACATAAAGTTGCTGACGCTGACATCAAGGGGTGCTCCCTCGTGCACATTGCGCCTGCTGGCGTCATTACCATCCGCGTTGGACAACAATGGTCGCGCCATGAGTTTGAACTGTGCTATTCCATCGGATGCAGGTGACCAAGATTGCGATGCGCGCTGTATAGTCATCAGTGTGTCCAACGAGGAACCTAGGAACTCAATCAATGTTTCGTTGGCTTGAAATTGGGTGTCCAAAGCTATGAATCCGGGGGACAAGTCCTCACTGCTGCCCAGCGGTCTCAAAGTGTCGAACAAGTCATGCATTTGAGTCTGGCACTGTGCAATGTGCGAGATGCATGACACTACGTTGGTGTGCAAGCTGTGCATGTCCAGGAGGTCTAATCTTATGTGATCTGTGGAGCTTCTCTGCACTATCATTGGTTTTGTGGCACAGGTGGTTGCTGAATGTGCTATTACATAGGCTTCTCCAGAATGAACGAAATCAAAAGCCGTCATATGTACATCGAAACGCTGCTTGTACATCAAGCTTTGGTCATGCTTCTCAACACTAGTTCTTTTCAAATGTAGTGTTTGGTGGGTGGAGGCTAGTGGGTAGATGTGAATCATGTTGGCATGCGCAAGTGACTGCATACCATCTACGGCACGGAAGAGGCGGACACTGGTTAGTTTCATGCTGCCTTCCTGTATGATTTGTGGCCTATACACTGTCAGACGGTGATATGAGAACTTCTCGGTTGCATAGCTGCTTGGGTACAAGACAACCCGATTCCCAATCCATGCTATGGGACATGCATATGACAGAGTGTTCCATTGCACCTTGTCCTTGGATGCGTCCCACTGCAAGGCATGAGGTTGGACTGAAGCATCCCCCAAAATAACCTCCATTGCCGATGGCGTGAACAAGCCTTCTGTTTGCAACCAGATGTGGCGGTTACTGAAGAGGAGAGACAGGTCCTCAAATACGCATGGAAATGGGTTCCTGTGTGGAGTGTTAAATGCGTGTGCATAGAATCCCTTAGCCACCCTGTCTGTCATCTGAATGCACTTGATTTCCAAATGGCTGTGTTCCAATGACCCAAATGTGTGCTGAATTTCAGTGCGTACTGCTTCAGCCACCAATACTTTCGTGAGACTGTTCACCCCTTCTATTTCCCCATCTGAGAACTCCCACATCGATGACGACGTAGGTATTTGCATGATGTCGTGTGAGTGCAGCATTTCATGTGGCTTGGGTGTGCCATGAAGTGTTCCATCCCCTGAAACCACATACGAGAAGCCTTGCTGAGTGTAGCAATCAGACCGCCCCCTGAACAACTTATGCGCATATGCCCATTGCATTTTGACTATAACGATGTTTTTATACCTATTTTAAAGCGATCGTGGGAGTGTGTCTCCCAATGCCAATTCCACATCACATATATTTTGATGGCTGTGGACAATGTACTGATGGGCATATTGCATTTGTGAAAGCACTAGAGGCCACTTTGAATACACCTATTCACGAACACGTCAATAAGATCACTGCAATATCGGCGGGTTGCTTCATGGCCTTGGGGATTGCCTTTGGGTTGCCATCTAGCAAGATTGCCGAATGGGCGCAGAGAATAAAAGACGTGCCCATGGTGCCCTCTTTGCAAAAGCTCGTCGCAACAGGTGGTTTTGTGGATGGCATGAGTTATGTAAAGCACATCATATTAGAGTGTGAACCCCGCTTAGCAACAGCAACATTTCAAGAATTGTATGAATGGACGAGTGTCCATGTGACCATCGTAGTCACAGACATCACCGAGCAGCCCACCCATGTGAAATTCGACCATATCCAAACGCCCCATGCCAACGTGATGCGTGCAGTCGAGGCAAGTTGCAGTGTCCCAATTCTATTCGCACCGGTGTGCAATTTACTACCCAATCGTGTGATGGTGGATGGTGGAGTTCTTCCCAGTCATCGCATCATTGACGAAGGAGAGGACTTCATGTTCGTACACGTGCAGAGGGACTATGCAACACCTATTAGCCAGCCATGCATGCAGGACATGAGTGCCTATCTCAGCAAGTGCTTCATGGCTTGTTGCGACCACGCGTGGCCACAGGACGACCGGTACTTTGTTGTGCCTGCCGTTGGGGTGGGGTTGATAGCTGTGGTGTCTTCGACCGATGTAGAGGCAGTATTCCAAAAACAAATGTCAAGCTTAATTTATAAACAACCCAACAACTTACATTTATAAACAACCCAAAAAGTTAAATGCTTAAAGGAAGGCAACAATTGACTTTTGCGCATCAATGGTGGTTGTGCATGGCCTGGACGCAGGCGTGGATTTCCTGCCTAGAAGTGAGTCGTTGAAGATATCTACCATCACATTCATATGTGACATGCAAATTGAAAGGTTTGGGGACACATTTGTCTCTCTCACTGATGCTTTTTACAAGCATGTTGGCGATGCATGCAAGAAACACCCCCATCGAGTCTTCAGTAGCGTCTCACAGTACAAGCAACATTTTTGCAAGGGGACAACGCCCAAAGATCGCAAGAGGAAAGAGGCCAAGAAGAGTAGTCGACATGGGGTCATGATGACTGACAATATATTTGTGTGCAAAGACAGAGCAAGGGGTGCGCTAAAGAACAGTGTGTGTTTAATGTATTGCGACAGGGATTCAGCCGGTGCTACATTTTGTGCCTGCATCAAGCTATTCTCAAGTTGCCTCCACATATGCGGGTGCAAGACCTCTGAACAAGCATTCAAGTCAATGTCGGCCTTGCAAGTGGTGGAAGACCTTTGCGATGTGTACATCACAATCAACCCAGTGGAACGATTGGATGTCAGTCTGGTCAATCTATCATTCGATATCCTGCAGATCAGTGGAATGAATGAGGATGTGAACATTAACATTGAGCGTCTCAATGAATGCCTCAACACGAGCAACAGTATGTTTGCATCCGTACTCAATCGCCGTAACTATGCTGGTTTGAATGTGAAGTTCAAAATTAGACACATGTACCCAGATCGCAGCAGCATGTTGAGCAACAAGTTGAGAAACGCACCTGGTGACAAGGCTGCTGCATGCCTGGACGAACTATTGAGTGTGCTCCTGTTCTCCTCTGGCAAATGCACGATGTGCTGCCCATATGAGAAAATTCGCAAAGTCCACATGTTCCTTGGCCTAGACACGAGCACCATTTTCCAGCGGCTTTACCAAGCGCTAAACCAGCTCTTGACCATCATGTGCCAATCTTCAAGCTTACAGACAGTATCAATCTTAAAGATTAAGGAACATTGACAAATCAACATGCAAGTGCAGCATCACATGGCATCACCGGTGAGCAACATTGTGCCTTCCAATGAACTTCCACATTTTGCACTCGATGCCGGTGATATAGATTGCGCTATTGGCAATTTGCTCTTCAATGTGGAAGAAGACCACTGCACATCAACCAGCAAGCTGACGGATGCAGAGCACGAGACCGTCAACACTTACATCCAGCGTAGTGTGATAGTCGAGCAACTAGTTAGGGATGAGTTTGACAACTTGTGCAAGGTGCGGGACGCCTACAACAGAGGCAAAGAGACGATATCTAGAATGACCGCAATTTGTAAGAGAATGTCCACGGAAGTGAAAAACAACGTCACATGCCAGAAAAAGATGCAGCACTTGCTGGAGAGTGTTCACGAGTGCTACAAGACAGTGTGCGAAGACGTAGGCGTAGACGCGCGAAAGGAAGCGCTCGATCAAAGCAATCATAGGATTTCCGAACTTAGAATAGCTGTTAATTGTCGTCGCAGAATGACAACCAACCCTTTATGCCCCATGTGCTACGAATCCATATCCAACAGGGTGTTGCTACCATGTGGCCATTGTCTCTGCGATGCATGCTTGGACAAGGCTAAGCCCATAGCTGCATGCTTTTTCTGTAGAGCTATGGTTGACAGTATCAATCCTTTGTACATAATTTGAGTATTATTTCTAAACAAAATATACAGCTTATCTTCAAATGTTGTTCAATCAATGCAATGTTCTAGACAAGCACAGTCGTCATAAAATTGGCGTGGTTTATGTCAGACCCACTAGAGGCAAGAAACCATTAAAGGCATGCCAAGTTGCAATGAAATTGACAGAGGTACACGAAGGGTTGCAAATGAAAAGGCGCCTCGTTGCCCTTCTACAACTAGTTGATAGTCTATCATCGGAGATGGTGAAATTGAAGAGAAAGCACAATGCAAGTGAAAGGCAAAAGATAGGTCTGTTGATCAAGTGTGCACTTCACAAGACCACAAAGCAAACCAGTGAACTGTGTCCTGTGTGCATGGGTCCATTGTGCGAAGATGACCTAGAAGCAAGATGCGGACACGTTTTTCACAAGAAATGTATTGTTAATTGGTTATCCCGCAGCAATACGTGCCCCATGTGCAGAAGTGAAGTGTACGATGGCGGAAAGGCTTAAAAGCATTGTGAGCTGCAAGGAGCATCCAATGCCACCGGTGCGCTATGTCAAGAGGAAGATGAACAATGAAGTCCTTGAAATCGCCGAATCGGATGAAGAAGAAGAGTGCTGCGATGTCGACTTTGATAGCAAGCGAGGTAAGATATGGTTTTATGCACCCGTGAACAAGCAATCGGTCCTCAAATTGCACAAGGCATTGAATGTTTGCAACTCAGAGATAGACACGTGTGCACTCAAACAAGACAGATTCATAGAGTTGTACATCCACTCGGATGGGGGGTGTTTCTTTAGTGGGATGGCGGCAATGGAGAAAATCAAGGCAAATGCATATCCTGTGCACACACTTGTTGATGGCATGGCGGCTTCTGCAGCCACATTTCTACTTATGGGTGGCAAGCGTCGGTACATGTTCTCTACTGGGTACATCTTGGTACACAGCATTCGCACGCAAGTAGGCTATGTGACTCATAAAGAGATGGGTGATGACATGGACAACACCAATATGCTGCAAAACGACCTGGTGGAATTCTATAAGAAGCACACGTCCATTCCAAGCAAGTGCTTGCACAAGTTGATGAACTCCGAACTATATCTCAACTCGCTCGATTCCAAGCGGATGAAGATAATCGACGAAATCATTTCTACAGCATAATATAAGCATACAAGAATGCAACTACATGTTTGCATCATTGCCACCCTACTGTTGCTATCATTCATAGTCGTGCTCCGCATGAAGCCCACAATTGCATTGGCGATGCATGAACCAGCTTCGGCATCCCATAGTCAGTTTTACACAATCGAAGATAGAGCAACAAGGATGCGCACGTCCTATCATAAAGCTAGAACCCCGGATATGCCTTTGAGAGGAGACTTATCCAATCCTGGAAAGATGTGGGAAAAAGTCACCTCCGGGAGCATTCTTTTCACAAACACGGACGACTCAAAATTGGCACTCAAACTTGCCACAGAAAGGATCCCTTACATAAGGGGCGACCTTTTAAAAAAACCAAAGGCTGGAAAAACATGGAGGGACGGCTATGCATGGGCCACATATCACAAAATCATGAGGGAAGTGTATGGGTGGGACAGGTTCCTCTATGAGGATGGTTACAGGAGGATGTGGAACGAGAGCAGCACTCTGCCGCCTCACATCGCAGTTCTGTGTCAATCATACAGTATCTACGACCCCAACACCCATGTGCCCATGTTGAATGTAGTAGTTCCGAGCCTGGGTGATGATCGCACACGGGATTACATTTATTTCACGGAACATAGCAAACATCTGATCCAGCGCACAAAAGACATCGTGCACTTGGCATATTATGCGTGTCACTTGAAAAAGTGTGCGAATATATTGTTTTGTTTCGATGAGGGCAAGACCTCGTGGCTGAAAGTTGCCAGTGAAATGGCCGATTTTACATCGGAAATGTATGAGTTTATGCAAGAATTGAAGAAGAAGGCAGCAACAGATAGAGGAGGAAACGGAATTAAAATGTACTCCATAGGTCCCACAGGTGAAAGTGTGTTGTCATTGGACAAACACAACGCTTTTAAAGAAGAAGTGAAGCTTGGGCAATCATCACATTATTTGGGTAGGGAATACTTGGGTGCATTGGTGCAAAATGGCTATCTCGTTGTCAATGAATGGAACGCCAGCACAATGGCCGGCAATTTCATACAAGACTTGAGTCAAACACGTGACGAGAAGGGGAAGTTGGCATGGCTTTCTACTCGTACATTTTGGGAACGTAATCACAGTTCCATGGGGGGTGGTTACATTTCATCTCTGCTGCACAATACGTTTCAATGCTGGCCACCCACCAATCCGAACATCAAAGTCTGCCACTACAGCACCGGCTGGGATCCGACTGGCAATGTGTCATTTGATGTGGAGTGCCAGCCACTGGGTAATTCCAATGCCAGTTCCCATGCAATTTCTACGGGAGGGGGCGCGGGCGTGGTGGATCAGACAGACCACACAGTCAAGATGCAGGGCTATGGTTTCATTAACGTGCTGCCGGTGCATTACGACAAGCCCCATCAATATGGTGACTTCGTTTGGGAGGTAAAAAACAACAAGTATCCAAGAAGATTGTACATATTCAACGACAATGCACTGGAGCATTTTGAAACACATCCAGGTGCCAATACGGGTGCATTACGTGCATTCAACCGCCATTCTCAGAATAGGCCCACACGCAGCGCAGGCGTGTCAACTGGTTGGAAACCTGGCATAGGAAATGGTTATCGCGATTGGACAGATGGCATGGACGCCATATTGAAATACGAAATAGAAGAAATCAAGTATGTTTTGGCACAGGGTCACCACGACACCGTTGTGTATTCTGCAGATGTCGCAGATAAATTGATTGGGTGTGGCGTGTATTGTCAGGGTGATCCATCAAATAAACAGGGCATGCTCAAAGCCAGACAAAACATCACAAGTGAACTTCTGAAATTGGCGTCGCTGCGAGTTGGTCCGGTTGATTATGCTATTGATACACATGTTCAAAACAACGCGTTAGCCGCCTATCAAGATGTCGAGCGTAGGGACCCTACGTATTGGAACGGAAGGAAAATTCAAGGAACAGATGTAAACATCTCATATGAGGTGGCCACTCAAGTAGAAGAAAGTGCATATAGTGGTGGTGATAGGTCCACTATCGACTCTACTCAAGAACGAGACAGTGAGTGGACTCAACAACAAGGCGATGCCACTCAAGTAGAAAAAAGTGCACGTATTAGTGGTGATGATAGGTCCAATATGGACTCGTTGCTACTCAGCATGGAAGAAGAAAAAAGTTCACAGGATGGCATAGATGGGGCAGCGAGTGCATTACCAACAGGCACACCACACAATGAGAGACTTGTCGATGATGGTGCTTCAATTCACCAAGAAGAAGAAAGTTCACAGGATGGCACAGCTGGGGCAGCGAGTGCACCACCAACAGGCACACCACACACTCAACATGCACATCAATCGCTTCCAGGTCCACTCACGGAGGAAGATACAGCAAGTGAGAGACTTGTCGATGATGGTGCTTCGATTCACCAAGAAGAAGAAAGTTCACAGGATGGCACAACTGGGGCAGGGATTGAACTGTCCGAAAAGAAGCCGCATGACAAAAAACAAGAAAGTGACAGTGCACAGCCATATAAACAAAGGTATGCTGATTCGTCACAAAGACTATCGCAAATAGGCGGAGTGCATGCACGCGTAGGTGACTCCCAGTCGGGTGCAAGTCCTAGCATCCCAGTGCATGCTCCAACAACTGGTAATGCCACTATGTACTGGGACAGCATGCGCGGGTTGCGGCACATCAAAATAGACCCATTGCTATACACACGGAACAAGAACAGGGCATATGATGACTACTATAAGAAAAGCTTCGCAAAGCAGAGATCTAAAAGTCTTGATCGCAGTCCTTCCAATATAACATCGGAAGTGGCTAGGAGATGGCGCAACATGACTGCTGCAGAACGTGGACAAGAAGCCAACGCTTAAATGTAGATATTGGCTCTATCAGTGTTCCACGGCCTACCCTGCACCCTGTGCATTTCTGCTTCGTGAATGTCGGACAAGAATTGGCTCAAGTTTGCAACGGCTACTGGACACATTGCATCCAACCCCATTCTTTGGCAATCCACCAACTTTGGCAATATCACATGCTGCAACCAGACAACCAAGTCGTGTCTTTCATCATGCGTGCTGTGCAGTGAGTTGTGTGCGTATTGTTTCAAAATCGTATGTAACACTGCCCCCACTCTCTCGTCATTTGCCATGTCTAGAATCTGTGGCACCGACACGTCAGTCTTGTGCTTGTGGAAAATGCAGGTGCCATCGTGGAAATGGTAGATTGCCTCTCGCCTCACAGCAGGTAGAGACTTATAGGCGCGGGAGGGATACGACTGTGCATCATGAGCAAACTGACGACCCCTGTGATACTGTTTCTGTGCGGCAGTTCTTACTTGCCCTGCAAACCGCATGTACAAAATTGTGAAAAACAAGATAACTGACACCCAAAACCACACGTCCATCCTTAGTATATTGCCCATATATATTTTAAAAACGTAAGAAAATATGTACATGCCTAAGGCCATGGCTGTGGAGATCGACTGCACATCTGGATTGGATGAGCTGTGGATCGCCAATGTCACTGCCGCAGATACGTTTTTCGACGACACGTATGTTCGCGTAGACATGATGAAGAGAATGCATGACAGTCCCATGCCATGTGATGAGTTCTCAAGACACATGCATGCAGCCGTGAGGTACATGGTAAATGAGTGCAAGCGCAAGAAGTCATTGAAGGTAGTGGTGAATTGCCACCGTGGCATCAATCGATCCTCGGCATTGATCATATATTGGAACATGTTCAAGGGCGACATGCTCTTCAGCAAAGCGCTGGCATGCATCACTAAAGCCAAGAAGCCACATGGCGATTGGCACACATTGACTAATGAAAGCTTCAGAAAATGCTTACTATCATGTAACCGACAATTCTGTGAACAAAGGAGATGTCCAAAGCCTAGGTGGACCACCGAAACATAATTTAAAAAGATCGGGGTGACAGAAAAAGTGATATGTCTAACTGGCTCGACGCCATCCCAGAAGACTGCGCTTCGATGATTTGGAAGTGGGTGTATGGTAGTTGCTTGCAAGAACTGCAATACATAGCACTACATGCATTTCAGAGTAGAAGCGAAGACTACTTATTGATGAGAAATGGAAATGTGTGTGTTCCGGAGTGGGTTCTGGTGAATATGGTGGTCACTGAAGATGATGTTGCCTTGTTGAATATGCCTTACTTCTATAGCAAGTTTGGCATTGGCATACTGCCCAAAACAGACCTTGAGTGCAAATTGGAGATCTGCCTTGGTGAGAAGAAGCGACAAACAATGCAATTGAAAAGTAATCTGTACATTAATGATATATGCGATTGTGCACTTTAATACTGTATAGCACAGCCGATGTGCGGGAGCATCACATGTCACAAATTCGAGAGGGTGTGCACTGGATTGAAAGGTACTTGATAGCGATGATGAAAATGAAGCATCATGTCGACGTATTGGTTATAGAAACACACCCACACATAAGCAAGTGTGTCCGCAATGCCCTTGCTCACCCTGCAACATGCTACGGAACGTGGGGGGGTGTGGAATTGCAAGCAGAGTGTTCTGTTTGTGCTTGGAACATGAAGTTTCATCCGATGCATCCCATTGACATTTCCGTGCACAATCTCACAAAGCTTCAGTATTTGAAAATGGATGTAGCCTACGTTGGCAAGTGGAAGTATGTCCAAGCCATGCTGTCCAATAAAAAGAGAAATGGTGCTGCCGCGATACAGGTGCAGTGTGGATGCGTGCCTGTAGTGCAACCGGCACGACATATCTTTTAGATGGCATCCAGCTTTTTCAGCAGTGCCCCATTCTCCGACTCCAGCGTATTGATTTTCTGATTATGCAGAAGCCACTCCTTGGCATGGGTAGCTTTCAATCTCTGATTCGTTACCCTGAGGTTATGACTTTCTTGGTGCAGGTGCAGGATGTACGCGTTTGCATTGTCCATATTGTCCTTCATTTCAATGTACTGCTTTTGCTGGTGCCGCTCAAGCTCGTCCACAATTGCAATGTGCTGCTTCTTCTCAACACTCATCCTCGCGACACGCGCCTCAGTGCTCTGCAGATCATGCGTGATGGTCAGCTTTTCCGTTTGAAGGACAGCTATGCGCTGCTCAGCCTGCTGCAAATCGCTTTGCAACATGTCCAGGGCTGCCTTGAGGTCCACACACGTTTCTTGTCGTGAAAGTGTCACCTTGAGCTTGCGCACAACGTCGTCGCAATGCTGTGTATGCTCACCCATCTGCAGGGCATGCTGCTTTTCCTTCTGTAGCATGGCCCCCTTGCAGGCATGTAGCATGTTCTTAAAATGTTTCACCTCTGCAGAATCTGCCTTGGCATTGCCAGCCTTCTCTGTTCGTTTCTTCCTGTCTTCCTCGCACAGAATGCCCTTCAGGGAGAGCAAGCCGTCTTCGGCACACCTCAGTTTCTCTTTCAGGTCCTTGATTGTGCTCTCAGAAGAAGTACCCAAGTCATCGAATGCCGCTGCCTTCAGACGCAGCTGCTCTTGCTTGTCATGAAGACGCCGAGAGAACATCTGCAGGACAGCCGGGTCCCCCATGTTCTCACCATCACATTGAGTGGATGCATCAGCCACAGAGCAGTTCTTAGCATGGGTGACTTGAGTTGAAAGTTGTTGCAAAGCCAACCTGGCTCGAAAGTAAAAGTCACGAATAAACTCATCATCTGTGATGTCATCAGTGCAGCATGTATCTTTCACCACATTGGCCTGATGCTTTGTCGCTGTCGCATAATACTGCCACAAAGCTTCGATCAGCACTTTTTTATACAGGCCCTCACCATCGTCATCGCCAATGTATTTCCATTGTTTCAGCATGTGGAAGCATCTCATCCTGAAGTGAGTCCGCAGAACCAACCCAATCGGTAAACGCTCCAACATGTTTCGAAAAGCAGAGTCCTCCAGAAGCTGCTGCACGACGAAACAGTCCCCTGTTGATGAATGCTCTTTATATCGAAAGATCGAGACGAACTGCAGCTCCATCTCCACATTGTTCTCAAACAGGTCAGGCGGCATGAGTTTGGATGTGACATCTCTCCCAAGGGGGTCAATGACGATGCTCTGCATGTGCCCTCGTCTTGTGCACTCTCGTCTTGTGCACTCTCTTCTTGTGCACAATCTACTTCCAATACTTTTAACTTTTCAGGGAAAAGCTGGCCACTTGACTTTTGATGAAAAAAGTAGCATAAAGGAATGCCAGGGCCCTAAAGTTAACACATGACGACCCTCACAGCCCTGCTCACGCCACCACCGCCTGCCGCAGCGAGGACGCCTACTGCACCCAGACGTCGGGTGACGAAGCAGACGACGATTGGAAATACAGTCGAATTTGAACAGAGCATTGCAAATGCAGTCGCATGCAGTGATTGGTCCGCGGTGGCAACAGTCATAGCGTGTGCACGAGAGAATGGGCTGGCATTGCAAGCGCTGCAGATCCTGCTTGAGGTGGATGCCGTACAAACTGATGAAAAGGCATGGGTGATATGCATGGATGCTGTGGGTGGGGTGGGTGGGGGCATTGTGTGCACCAAACATCAGGGGGGGGACAGAAACATGAGTGTATATAGACACTGATTACAGGCTGTCTGGTTGAAAGAAGCGCTCATAAGAGTGGACAAAGAGCGTGCACTGAAAAGAAAGGAGGAGCGCAGTGCTCACCAGGGGCGTGCCAACAAGCAGGATCCGAAGCGCTTGTTCTAGAAGCTTATCTCCTCTTATGGTAATGCACCACGTCTTCAATGGTTATCGTCTTCGTGTCATCTTCTTTTGTCTCTTCGTCGTCTTCAGTAGTCACATCCTCGGTATCAGTGGTGTAGTCTGTGCCACTTTCTTCATGGTCATCGTCATCATCACCAGTGGCATCCGGCTTGCTGTCCTTGCTCTCTGGTGACTCTGTTTCCGTCTCTGTCTTCCTCTCTGCCTTCGTCTCTGTCTCTGACTCTGACTCTGTTTTTCTAGTTGACTGGGACTTCTTTGAATCCCGGGGAGTAAAGAAATCTTCTTCTTCGTCCTGTACACGATTCTTTTTCTTTTTGATTGTAGGTAGTGCTGAAGGGGTGGAGGGTGTTTGCGACATTTCCTGGTGCGTTGATGGGGCAGCTGGCGTTGCCAGTGGTGTCGCCTTGTATTTCACAGATATGTCCGACGTGTCGCCAAGAAATGTCTGGGAGATGTCATCGGATGGAACCTCCATGGAGATGGCCAAGTCGACACACCTAGCAAGGATGCTATGCAGCAATGACACATCCGGCACGTCCAGTGCCTCTTCCGCGTTATCTTCGAACATGGTAAACAGCCTCATACGTGTCTCCAGCAATGTTGCAATCTTTCTATAAACACCGTGTACAAAGTCTGTGTCCTTGGGCATTTCCAGCTGAATTTCCACATCTACACCTCTCGGTGCCATGCACGACATTATTTTGCTTTTGATCATGAAAATGATGGTCACATAGTTTTGAAGCTTTGCAACTTTGCAACGTATCTTATGGGTCCGTTCCGCGACCAAGTGCGTGTTCCACTCGGGAATTGCTTTCAATATGTCCAGAGTCTCTCGATCTATGGCAGCCCGGCTTTTGGAACTACTCTTATCGCGAGCCTCTTTCCTGATGTCATGCAAGCCTTCGACGAAGTGTGGAACACACCGCATGCAAAGCTGGTTCATCCACTCGTTATGTGCTGCGACCAGTAGCTCCCCGTTGAGTTCCATGTTATTCATAGCACTATTTTACAATGCAAAAAAAAACCAATTGGTATGGAATATGATCATCTTCAATATAACACGAATGAGTGTGAATAGGAGCTCAAACTCGTTTTCGCAGTCTGGTTTGTTCGTCAGAGTACAATCGATGCAAGGTGAATGTAAGACTACTCAAATGTTCAACAACCAAGACAGCGTGCGGTGTGACGAATACATTGTCTTTGCATGCCCTTCTGCCGATGTGTACAATGTGACAGTGGAGGACAGGGACATAATAGGCACACAAGTGGTGCATTCATTAGCAATGCGAGCAAACGAATGTGTCGACCATGAGCACATTTGCATCACATCCAAGGAGGTGACAAGTAGTCAAGACCTCATCACACATATACACGACTTGGAACAAGACAGATGTGTGCTGAATCAAGTGCGTGCGTTGATCTGAGAAAAAGCCATCAATGCCACCACGCATGCTCTCACCATTCCCTCACCCATTTCATGCCATGGCAATCCTATAGAAAGCAAGTGCTCAGACCCCGGCACGGAGAAGAGTAGCTCGCCCAATGTGGCGTACGTGTCTTTCTTCTGGATCACTACTTCATGCAATTCAGCAGAGATGGCTACGACAACCACTGCTAGAAATGTGGCGAACATCACTGTTTTTTTATGCTGTGGCCTGTACACAGCAACTGCGAATGAGAACACAATGAGTATTCCCATGATGCTGCTGACCAGCTCTTTCAAATCCACATGCATAGATTCTGGCTGAGTTCTTGAGGCGTGCGCTTGCACAGACAATGAAGTGTACGCCAATGCCACAGTCGTGTAATAGATGACCTTCATACCAATAGGGTGTGTTGCATTCTTCAATACCAATGAAGTCAATAAGTGGTGACCAATCAATGATGTTAATGCGTCGTAGGCATCCAAGATAAGATTTGGCGACTCAGTGCTGCGCATTTCACGCGAACGCAAGTCAAACGCATACGAATGTGCGTAAAGTGCAATCGCTAACACCGACCACCCTTTGCTTAAGCTGACAAATGACAAGATGGACAGTGCAAGAGACATGTTAGCAGCGGCATGCCTGTTCCCCAGAGCTCCATCTGAAAGGGTAAACGTGTTGGCCGCGACGAATGCTTCTATCGACATCGTTTGCTGTTACCATTTAAAAAAATGATGCCACCATCATAAACATGATGATCACGGCAGTTGCAATCGATGAGTGTGTGATATGCTTGGACGCAATGCATCTGAGTTTCAGAACACTTGAGTGTGGGCACACATTTCATGAAGAATGCATTGGGAAATGGGCAAGAACGAAAGGTGAAGATTGGGAATGCCCCCTTTGCAGGCACAATGTGGGTGAATCTGACGACAATGAGGCGTTGCAATCGATGGCACTAGTGAGATTTGCGAATGACAGGGTATTTGTACAAACGATAACACTGGCCAATGCAGCTTTGTCACTAGCGATATTCCTCTTGTCGTATACACCAGCCTTGCATGTCTTGATTAATCTTACCGTCAACATGTTTGTAGCGTTGTATGGGTATTGTGGTGCGAGCCTACTAAGCGCCAAGATGCTCTGCATGTACATACTGTTGTGTTCATTGAGTATGTGTAAGCAGTTGGCTTGGGTGTGGTGCCGCCATAGTGAATTGGATGGAAGTTTGATTGTATTAAATTCTGTCGCCATAGGCTTCCAGGTGTACATAAGCACCACTGTTTTCAGAATGGTCAAGACAATACGCAAGCACAAAAGCAGGTTGTTGCAATACATCCATTTACACAGCACCGCTAGGATTGCTTGACTCTGGTGCATCGTTGCATTGCTCTGTAGGAGGCAGTTGCTCTTGCTCAGATTTCGCTTTCCTCAACAAGTCCACAACATCATCCCGTGTCCTGTTCTCTCTCGCACCTATCATTTTGAGTTTCTGTTGGATCTTGCTGACCTCTGATTGTGTGTAATACATGTTGAATGCCAGCCCACCCATGACTAGCAACAGAACAATGTACATGCACTTGTTTCCTGTGGCTTTCGATGCGCTCATGCTTTGAAGAAAAGCTACAAAAGAAAGAACTATAAGGAACGCGTCATGCTTACAAAACTGCAGATGCATCAACAGCACTTGAGACTTGCGAAGGTGTCGGGCTACTTGGTTCATCCATGACAGCCTTGACCAAATTAAACAAGTTGATGAGACAAACAAATATGACTGCCAACATCACCTCGGGTCTTGTGCCATGCAGATGGTGGGAGGCCATGATGCTGAGGTAGCCCACACTACAAGCGATGTATGTGAACATGACGCTGTCAGGCACATCATTCTTGTACCACTTTAGCAACACTATGTTCGACAATGCGACAAACCCAACAGCCATAAAGAGGTTGGTGTCGTGCTGCATGTTACTGACCATGGAGTGCATGTTATCAAGAAGGCTATTGTTGCACCAAAAGAATATGACCACAAATGCATACAGAACGTACTGGGTTTCTATTGCCATTTAATCATTTGCGGTATTTTTTTTTTGTGTTCAGATTGGTAAATGTACGTGGACATTCGATGGCTGTTCTTTTTGATCATCGGTGCCTCCATGCTTGTTTTCAGATATCCAGAATTTCTTGAAACAGAACAGGCATGGGGTTTCCTCTCTGGTAGGAAGGGAGAGGTCATTCAAGATGGAAAAGTGACATTCGACGGTCTGCTGCTACACTCAATCATATTGGCATTCATTGTCGTTGCTGTGAGCAGCCTATCATGCAGCAAGGGCTGGAAGGTGTGCAAGAAACACGGCAAACGATAGGGTGGTGGTGCCGTGCTTCCCACAGACGCTGATACGATTACGGTAAGCGCCCACATGCATTAATTGTCATGCAATGCTGTCAGGTAGTTTAAAAGTTGCAGTCTGTGCCCATGAATAAATGGAAACAGCAAATGCATTCATAGAGAAGGCACTGCTATGCAAAAGCATGAATCAAGAAATCGAGATGCGCACAACATTTTCAGAAATAGAATTTAAGCGATTGTTGTCACACTTCAAAGAAAGATATGATTTGACAGAGGAGGTGTACGAAAGTCACATACACGGCCACTTCCGCTGTCAAATACATGGTGATAGTGCGCGATGCATGCAAAAAAAAATCAAAAACAGCAAAAAATGCACACACATGGGCAGGGATTGGAAGCTTGTCCATGCATTTGAAGTGTCTATAGCAGACACACCTATGATAGGAGTGATCGTGTGCCGGCGAATCCATCGGTGGTCACTTGTGCATTCAACATGGAACGTGTGCCTCTCAATCGTGCATCAAAGCACAAAAGACATCAATAGCGTTGGGTGTTGCAGCAACGAATGCGGTGTGTTTCAAAAGTTCGAAGTGGAAATTGAGTTGATTGGAACATCAGCCGACATGACGGCACTGGAATATCTCCTTGATTTTATATGTGTTTAATGTAAAAGCATGGACAACAGGGATTACATTATACTAGCCATTGTGCTATCATTCACTCAAATGGGCATTGTCTTTATGGATAAATTAGTGCTAGAGAACTCGCGCACGAACTACGACATGTTGCGGAATGCCCTTGATTTGTTGCTTGTCATTTTATTTGCAATATCCATGATGTCTTTGTATCTTTCCTATCAAGGGTGTTCGCCATATGCACGGGGGCCATCAAATGTGCAGCAGCCACTCCAAATGGATCAAGACGGCTCAAAATGACTAAATGGCGTTGAAAATTATAGTTGGCGATGGTAAATGATGCTGGGTGTGTTAACATCTTTGTTTGTAAGTGTCCTTCTATACAAGCTTTTTGGGTGGTACAGCTTTCCTATCATAATGTTGATGGCGTATTTAGTGCAGCAGCAATCCAAGAAACTCTCTGAACTAGCAAACCAAGTTGATAAAGATTTGTCAAAATGGAAAAAAGCAAAGACAAGTGCAATATTTGTCTAAAGTGCAATATTTCATTGGGCAATGTATGAATCATCATTCATTTACATATAGCGCTCACGGTGTATAGTCATCATCATCGGAATCGTCCTCATGGGGGGGGATATCCTGGTCCTCTCCACCTTCATGATCCATGCTGTAGAGTCCCTCAGGTGCATATTGGTCATGACTACCATGGCGTGCATCAGTGATCCATGATCTGCTTGCATTGGTTCTTCTTACATTGTCTGTAGGAATGCGAGGTTCGCCTGAACGAGCGTCAAAAGGGTTCATTCGCATGGGTTCGGGCCTAGAGTGTGCCTGGCTACTGCCGGCTTGCTGTGAGGTGTCCCATGATGGCACCACTGCTTGATGTGCGTCTCCAATATGGATCTTATTTTCTTCTGCCGCAGCTTGTTGTTGTTCACTACCTTTTCGAGGACGTTTTGTAGCTGGCTGCTTGCCACTTGTTGCCTTGGAAGTAGACATGCTGCTGTCAACGTTGGTCTGATCTAGCATCTTGCGGGAAGAATTGCCCATTGCTGCTGGGCTTCTTTTTGGACGGCCTGAAGCCGATGACCAACCATGTGATTGGGGTCCCGCATGCACACTGTCGCGTGCACCAACAGAAGGAGGAGCAGTAGAAGCTGCACCAACAGAATGAGAAGCAGTAGAAGCTGCAACAAAAGGAGGAGCAGTAGAAGCTGCACCAACAGAAGGAGGAGCAGTAGAAGCTGCACCAAACGTAAATGGAGAGGCGTCTGAGTAGTGAGCCTGAGCATCGGGGGCCAGTCTACCCCAGTCGTTCAGATCAAGTGACGACGCAACAGACTCATCATCACCATCAGAAGTGGCTGCCTCACTGTCTGACTCACCCTCGTCGCTGCTGCTGAGGAAGATTGGATTCTCAGAACTGCCTGCACCCGCGCTCATGGCTAGAACTTTACTGAAAGTGAACATGAGCAGTAAAAGTAAAAGCGAAAGAACTGTGGCCAACATTTATAGGTGCACACATTTTTTTTTCAACACATGTAAGTGCACACGCAAATAAGTTCACCCTTTGTCACCGGGGATATGCTGAACGGGTGCAGAGGGCAGACAGGCATACATATCATGACATTTTTCATTGTGGACGTGGACAGGGTAATTTGCTGCAGTGGCAGTGCAATGTCGGCACCTTCAAGATCTGCACTTGCTAAAAATATCATGAATACCAACTTCCTGAATGCAACATCGGCACAGTTATCTTCGGAGAACGGCTTCATTTCACAGTGTGGCTTCCAGTGGTGCCCTTCGTTGAATTTGTATACAGTGACATCGGTTTGAAAGGTCAACACATCGTCATAATAGCTAAAGTTGTCGATCCATGCAGATAAGGCCTTAGAAAAGACACATTGGCATTTTTTGAACCACTTGGTAACATCGGTGCATTCATCAGCCACCATGCAGACGAGGTCTTCTTCTTCTTCTTCTTCTTCATCGTCTTCATCGTCGGATTCGCCTTCTTCATCATCCTCGGTGCACACGTAGTCGTCATCTTGCTCTTCCTCTTCATCGGACCCTATGTGTGCAGCACCTAGTTCGATGGGTGTGTCATGCACGGCACTGTCATCGCGTGCACCGGCTGTGTCACTACCGTCATCATCGTCATTGTCTTCATCATCAACACCCGTGTCGCTGCTATCATCATCGGTGTCTTCTTCAGTTTCCGCATCTGCCACCTTCCATATGTCTGGATTTTTATGCAAAGCCTTCATCAGTGCTGAAACCTTCTTCTCGCTAAGCACATCGCTCCTTATCATGATTGTGCCATGCCACTGCGTGTTCTCTGCCATGGCATCCATATTCACCACAACACACAAAGATCCAAGGAATTTTTCGCGTCTTACTGGGTCGACCGCTTCTTTGTCCCCTGTCTATGTGCCTTTTTTATTCGTTTGGGTGTTGTCTTCGCTATGTCCATTGGGATTTGTTTCACAAGTTGTTGCATGGACCCCACCTTCATATTAGATGCCTGCATGCGCGTTCCGGACCGTAAGTGAAGCTCCATGGGCCAATGCAGATGCAGCCGTAGTATCTCCGCCCACATTATTATAATAGTCCATAAATAAAAAATGGATGATGCCTTGCTGACTGGAATCTACGTGATCGTGATCATTTTGTTGAGTACGCTGTGGTATGAGTACAGAAATGTCATCAACACTTACAACACTGGGTCCAAAGAAAAACAACGCGTGGTTGAAGTGGACGATGCATCTTTGAAGCAATGGGTTATCCAATACTTGAGATCCATAAGTCTTACAGTTGTAGAATTCAAGACAGAACCACAAATGCGAGGTGACCGGGTGACATTCAAGGTGCTGCTCAGTGATGAATGTCGGGAATTGATTGTCATGCGGACCTACACACTGAAGTTGGTGAATGGTGCTGTACAAGACTCCAGCTTCTCAGAAGATAAAAGTGCTCGTTCGACATCTCCAGTCAAAGGGAAAATCCGTGGTAAGCAGATCAGCATAGCTCGAGTCACAGGGAATATCCGTGCCAACATGTCTAGTGTTGAAGCTAGACCAGTGCAACAAGATTACTTGCACCCATTGAGATTGTTGACGGACGAGTATGTGGCACAGAAAATAGGTGAGACGAATGTGCCTATGGTGGTTCTGGATGATGATGCAAGCTTGGGAAATACAGATACTACCAAGTCGCATGCTTTCAATATGAATGTGTCCCCATACCCACGCAAGCAGCATGAAGACGCCGTAGTAGGACCACTGTCAAAGCTGACGTGGATAGATTTGATACGACTGTTACCACAGCCCATAAGCAAAGAAGATGTTGGGGTTTTTACGGTGCATGAACACATGCCGACTTTGGAGAGGAAGCCATGCCCACCTAAAGCTTGACATTTGTTTTGATGTAATGCTTTACCAGCCCCACCTTCTTGCTACTTTTCATGAGCTTATTGCGGGAATGCTTCAGCATGTGACCCTCTATCTCACTATAGTTGTCTATTGCATACTCTAACACTCCGTTCTCTATTGCCCATCGAAAGAAGTTGAGTTGGCCGGGTGTTGTGATGGAGCGCTTTCCTTTGACACTAAAGATAATGCGCTCACGCCGAGCAAAAGGGTCGAATGATTTCTTTTGATAGGCCTTCAGGCATGCCTTGTATTCCGCGTGCAGGTTGAATGGATTTGCTTGGTGCAGCATCACATTCTCATGCTTGGCATAGTTTGTGGTCAACCAATCCAGAACCCGCAGCGAAACCACACAATCTTTACCAATAACCATCTCGAGCTTGTCATACTTTTCGTCTTGTTCGAAATAGTGCTTGAGTGTGCCTAACAGGAGCCTTTGTTTTACGTTGATTTTGCTGGACATGTCGGGGTTGGCAACAGTGATCTTTCGAGTGTCCATGCTGACGACTACGTGACTCAGTGAGTCGAATTTGTGTTTATCTATTTCCTCCAGGATCGCAGCATTGCTATTGCATTGCGTTTCCTTCTTGCGCCTGGGCATTGGCTGCATTCGCATGATACTTGCCTTTAAGCTAAAAGAAGCTGCACATGAAGGAGTTCGGTCCAGCAAAGCTTAAAAGCATGCATATTCTCGATGATGAATGCAGTGACCAAAGAAGGAATGAATGCAGGAAATGAAAATGTAGTCATGTGCTGTCTATGGGACTACTGTACCCTGACAGACTTCCTGGCCTTATCACAATGTTGCAGGCAACTGTACTTTGCATGTGATGATGTCTGTGCACACATCAGGCAATTGGTGTTGCATAGACCACTTAGAAATGTGCAAGTCAAGAAGCTACTCAAATTGGCACCAAAGGTGTCGTCATTAACAAATGCTATCCTTGTCCATAATTCACCAGAGCCCATACTGAAGGAAGTCATGACAGATCTGTACATGCGCGGTGTGACCGTCAAAGGCGACCTACACATCAACTCGCGGACAATGTACGACTTTTCAAAAAGCATACAGATGTTGCATCCTGTCACCAAGTGCAGATTCGACATGAGTTCACAACGATATAGAAAGTACACACATCAATTCACCGCGTTCTTCAACATGAACTACGATGCCTTGCACACATTGGACATTACGTGCTCACATAAGCCGCCTTTATTGGGCATGATGGCTTTGAGAGCATTGACTAGTATGAGCATCACATTCAACACGCACGATTTGATGGACATCTCTCTCAGCATGCAGTATTGGCCCACCACAATCCAGCATCTGAGCATGGTAAACACTACGCCGTTGTTGAGGCATGACGCATCTCTCGCCCTCATGAATGTGTGCAACTTGATGGGCAAGTTTCTTCAATTAAAAAGCATGTTCTTGTACAACTTCACAGCTAGTTGCGGCATCGATTGCGACTCGTGGAGGCACACTGCGATGGCTCTGTTATGCCTACCAAGGATGGAATCTTTGTCGATGCTTGGGGCGGCTATTCCGGACATTGTCATGCTGTCTTTGATGCACGTCACAAAGTCTTTGACATTCGACCTCAATTGCACTGGTAGTAGGATACCCATTGACATGTGGGGGGGAACGGCATTATGCACGTCCCTGCATTGCAATGACATATTGTATGCACACATTGATACGCTCATGTATTTCGATAGTACTCGGACGCACTGGGACACAGAGACACAACAGCTCATATCGGACGCATTCTCACACCGCGCGATGGAAATAGAACAAAGCATTGAACAGCACATCTACTTCGATGAAGAAGGCAATCCAATTATCAATCTAGATTAGGGGGACACTCACAAGTAGAAATAAAACGTGGACAGCCCACGTTGCAGAGTAGGTGCAGAGTTACTTATTCCAAATGCAACATGGTGAGAGTTGGCCAGTCTCGATATGTGAAGACATGCCGGGAATGCATGTTATCAGGATGCGACCCTTGCCCCAAAGCTTTTGAAACATCTCATGGTCTGCCGTAGTGCCCGTATCGTACTTGCATGAATCGTAATGTGTTTGGGCATCCTCTTGCAAAGTCTTGAATCTACACGCATACGTGTTTGTGGTGCTAGGAGTCGTGCGCCAATGAGTGCTGGTGGTGACAAGTAGTTGTGTGACCAGTCCAGTATATAGGCTGCCATACTTGTCTGGATGGTCGTACAACGACACATAGCTAGCATTTGTGCAATCAAAAGCTTCGCGCATGACACTAACCCAACCCTCTCTGTGCACGTAGTCGTCTTCCATTAGATAGACGATGTCATCTGCGGCAAGTTCTTGTGACAAAACATAGTCTAACATGTGTTTGAACGAGCATGCGCCATCTCCGCCTACAAGCTCGATGACATGCACACCCTTTTGCCTAATGAAATGTTCATTGACCGATCCATTGGCAGAATCGTAGATGGCTGTGTATGCCACCTCAGCATCGCTATTTGCAATCGTGCACATAAACTGGTCAAATAGCCCTTCCCTGTGAAACCAGGCAGGTCGCCCCTTGGCATGGCTCAATTTTGAAAAAGCGCAAAACCTTTGGAAAATGTGTATTTTCATTTGTTTGTTTTGTGCATGGCAAGCATTTAAGCTAGTCTCCCCACTTTCCCCTACAACCACGACGTGCATTAGTGAGTCACATTAATGTCATAATGTGAAGAAAAAAAAACAATAATTAAGTTCCAAGATGTCGATGGCAACGTGTTTGGTGTGCATGGAAAAGGAAAATACAGCCTCACTTGTCAAACTTCGGTGTTGTGGTCAATCATTACACGGGTCATGTCTGAAAAAATGGAATGTGCTGCGATCAGGATGTCCGGTGTGTCGACCGGATGCAGCCACAATGTGGCGTGTGAAGACAGAGGTCTGGCTATGTCTCAATGAGAAGGGCCCATCTTGCAAACTCAGTTAGCTGGTGTCATGGCAGGAGTGTCGTCTCCCTGCATAAGACATGTCGTGGTGTCTTGCATGCGGGTTCTTGTGAAGACCTTCATTTGCACCACTTGCACCTTGAAGCCAATCTTTCCTTTTTGACTGGTCCACACATGTGCCAGCTGCCCCAGACAGATAACCTCGTCGCCCTTCTTCAATGCAGATATGTCACATGCGTTGGAGTTGGCGTCCACTATCAATCCCGTGAATGCATCCTCGTGCATGTCGACATCTAGACGCATGCTCCTATCATTGTTTTTCAAACAGGACACCATTTCGTAGCTTTGAAAAGACTTGGCAATGGCAGCTTCCATGCCCTTCCACTGTTCAATGAAATTTGCGTCCCTAACATCAATGTTGATGGTGTGTTGTGGGCCATACATGCCGTCCCACTTAGACAGACCAAAAGGTGCCACTCCCTTTGGCAATTGGATCAGTGTGTTGCTTTGCCCGTCATAGAGCAACGAATGCTTACGTGTGGCAGAAGCCGCACATGTCACCTTGTCAGCCGTGAAATCTCGATAGGAAATGCACTGCGCCATGCTTATTGGTGCCAACGAAAAAAACTGTTTTTAAGTACACATAGCACTGCCCATGCGATTTAAATGCTATGTAGTTGTCACAGCAAGTAATGTGGTGCAGCCGTGTGTGTTCCTTCGATGTTGGCATCACCCACCTTGCCTTTGTCACACTGGACATGCATAGAGACAATGGCAAGCTGTGGATAGAAATAGTGGAGACAATGCTCATTGACATATCGGTGTTCAAGCATCACCGGGTGTGCAGGGAGGAATGCACCCTGCGTCACGAGAAGACTATACATGATTGGATGGCTCATGTCTTCCAAGAAATTGATTACCTAGTCCAGCCATGTGCTTCCGTCCTGATCGAAAGACAACCATTGCAAGGCCTGCAGGCAGTGGAGCAAGCCATTTTCGGAAAGTACCGTGAAAAAGCAATCTTAGTCAGCCCACGATCTATGCATAAGTATTTCAAAATAGATCAATTGGACTATGAGCAGCGCAAAGTTGCTGTAGTGCAGAAGATAGATGATCGCATTGCAATGGGGGAATGGCGCATGGGCGACCACCAATCATGGGTGCACATGGCACGAAGACATGACATCGCCGATGCAATCGCCATAGCCGTCTTCTGGTGCGACACCAACCGGCCGTGGCAACAAGACAGAAATAACATTTCATGCAACTCGACATTTGAGCAAATGTTGCTGGGTCATAATTACGTGCATATAAAAAGATGATATTAAACATAAGTTGTGGACATGGACCTGGTCAGCTTGGTTCAGAAAAATGCATCGCAAGGTCGTGTAACCGCACACTTGGATAAAAGTTGGGCATTCCAGCCATTAATACCACCTGGAAAAACGATTTGGGTTCGCAGCGATGATGATTTTTTGGACGAGTATCCCACGAACATGCCTTCAATTCTTAGGCTATCATTGCAAGGACTGGTAGCAGAATATCCCGATGGCACCATGTTCAATGCAAACGCTGGCCTAGCTTTGCTACCAATCAAAATTGGCGGAGATGGTGTACTCAAAGCACACATACGGAGAACGTTGACACCCATATCCGGAGTGTGTTATGAAATTGAAGATGGGACATCAAGACTGGCCCACGCAATCAAGAAGTTTGGAATCCACGTGGAAATGGAGCACGGCTCTACATATGTGCCCTTGAGTTCGCAAGTGCATGACTATGGTGTCTTTGGTGATTATGTCATATTCAACAATGAACATGTGCATAACTTTGTAATATCGTTTTACGAGCACATAGGCTTCCAAAATCAAGAAATATCACATAAGGGGATAGCCAAGTATCCACATGCACCAATAGCGACGGTGCTATCTGTTTCATCGGCACAGGTAATGCTAACTTGTGTGGCTCACGATGCGATTGAGTTCACATTCACCAATGACGCTGACGACGTATTTGAGGAAATCATACCAGTGAGCAACTCCCATCAGTATTCACTGGCAAAGTGCTTGCGGCCGACAGCCACTAACATCGTGTATGCCAGGTATCGCAATGCTATCAATGTGATGTCCTTACCCACAAGATTATCGATACAATTGACTCCAATAGATACTAGTACACCGAGCACTTGCACGTGGGACTTGACACCGTTTGCCCATCAAGATCAAGCAACGATCACAATGCCGGGAATATCTAAGTATGTTCTCACCCACCCTGTGCTAGCAAGCAGAATGCGGGTGTTCATTGACAACTTCATAGCGACACTGTCAAACGCGATGCAGGAGTATCCGATGTGGACCACCAGGCAGTATGATGCCTCATCCTTACTCGTGGACATCGTCGGTGACACGTTGATTGTGTCAATACCTGACCCTTCTGCAGCATCAAGCATCAGGCTGGAGTTCGCCGATCAGTTCATACATGTAGATGGACCTTCCACCACCACGCCACCCAGCACATAGATGGTACGTCGTTTTTCAGCTCATTGAGGAAAGATAAGCATGCATTTTTTCACCATACTGAGAAAGGATGCAAACAATCCGACATCAAGTGGATACCGAAGGTTTGGAAGTGTGGGTGTGTTCATATGGTGGGTGTGGAAGCAACGCATTGGCCTCTTACTTGCAGTCGCAAGGTGTGCGTTGCATAACACCAATATGGCAATCGTCATTGTGCCACACGTTGCAGCCTTGCGATTTAGGGATCCCCATGATCTTCATTTACAGAGACCCTAGGATAGCATTTCTATCAATGAGACATCGCGGATCGAAGTTGTTGCAAACCAATTACGCCAAGATCAACAACTTATATGATGGCTCCAGCTACACAGACCATGCAATGCTGAAAAGCATGCTATCTATGTTTGCAAACTGGACGGCTGCCGATAACGTCCTAGTCATTGAGTACTCCAGTCTCGCATCTACCGAAACAAAAGATAGATTGGCAAAGCACATTGGTCGACCTTTATCGACGGCGCTGAAGTGGAAGGAACCTAAGGTGCACAACGGTGACATGCATGTTAGACGCATGTTCGAGAAAGAAAAGTGTGCAATAAACAATGTTCTGAACTACTCAAAATAGTCGTCGGAGTTGTATGATATGGGATGTATGATAAACTTGGGTGTCTTGTCCTTATTAGTCGCTCTCTTCAGACATGCGTTTCTGGGCACCCTTTTAGGCGTAGATGGAGGGCTGTCACATTGATCGGTAGATGTAGCGCTGTCACATTGATCCGGCGCATCACCATACTCCCCGTCAATCTGCATGCATCCTAACTCATCTTCTGGGTCATATGCTTCCACTTGCCAGTCGTCCACATTTTCAACGTCAATAGTATCGTCTATGGGGCTCGATACTAGCTCTTTCTCCACATCTATGGGCAAAGATGCCATTCTTGGTATGATCATGCCGTCGAATTGTTATTAAGTCGAAATAGCTGACGTGAGCTCTGTGGGAAATGCGTGACGTGCTCGGCTTCATCACCACCCCACATTTGTATGACAGGCGCAATGTCGTATGCTCTACCGACTTGTGATAGGTCAGTGTCCTTCACACGTGTGTTGAGGTAGGGCAACCGCAAGTCACTGCCATTGTCTATCACACCATCGGGCACTCGAGCACCTAAGTCACGAAGCGGACGACTGCCCATACTTTCGCAGCAAGGGAAGGCTGCCATCTCTTCTGGCGATCGCGTTTGGGTCAGCGTACCAAACTGAAGGGGTCCTGCAGGGACCTCGTGCATGTTGTATCCATGTGTTGAGAATCCCAGAGCATGGTACTGTTCACCAGTGATGTACTTCAAGGGGGCAAGACTACATGCAGTGTCCCGTTTCAGCTCACAGCTGTCCCATGATGACCTGGTAAAATGTTTCTCGAATGCGTTGTCCATTGTAAGAATGCCTGAGAATTTTTTTTGGGAGATGTAGACATCACCCCTGCGCCTTCCCAGCCTTCATTGTCAAATCACGGAGTATATTCTCCAAAGTGTGTGATGTGGGTGCACAATTCTTTCGTCTTAGGTGCATCAAATGCTTCTCATCTTGGACAAGCACTATGCACCTTTCCATCTCGCTCTTGACGAGCTGTCTCACCCTGACCAGTTGCATTTTATTCAATGGTTGCAAATACCCTTCCCGCAATGTCCTAGAACATTCATGCAGAAGCCTTTGAAATATGATAATCAATTGAGACGGTCTGATGAAGAACAACTTTGTGGTGCCGCTCTTCTTGTGGTAAACCGCCACCTCTCCCCAATTGGCCAAATAGATCTGCATGTATGCTAGTGTTTGAATGAAATGTGTTTGAAGCAGTTTCCTGCGTTGATATTTGCTAGTTTTCAGCTCCACAATGCAGCGAACACTCTGGTCGCGTATTTTACCAGTCAGCAAGATGTCACACACGCCTCTGATAGGGACAGTGTATGCTGCCCTGACGTGGCTGTTGCTCTGCTCATGCAACGGACCACTCCACTTTGACAAATACATTCTTTTGACCATAGGCTCCAGCTGTTTGCCCATCTCCATAGCATGCTTTTCACCGGCGCTTTTGTTAGAGTTGAGAAGGCATGTGCTTTCTCGTATGCAATATGGGTTCACCCCAAGGCATGTAGCAACATGACTGGCATTTATCATAAACATCTTTTTAATGTTTGCTAACAATTTTATCCATGTTGATTAATGAAGCCTCTTTGCAACCAAAAAAATATTGAGTAAAATCAAAATGGATGCGCATGCGCACATCGCGAAGTACGTCGAGTCTACAGATAAGTCATACAACAACAACGCAACGTTTAGGCAAAAGATCCTACGCCAACTTGGGCTGTGCTTGGAGGATTTCCAAAAGATCCTACGCAATAGGAATAAGGAGTTCAACAAGTGGTTCAAGAAACACCCAGAAATAGCAAACAAAAACGAACATGCTTTGCACGTGCGCTTGCTGCAGCTGCACCGCCTCAAGATCCTGAACACCGTAAATCGCTACGAAGACAACACGAAACAAAGCCCAAGCGAGTCTCACAATGAGCATACTCTTCAAACATTGGTTACAAAACTGGGGGATGTGGTCACAAATATGTTGGAATCCAAGGCAGATCAACTGCATTTCTACACCACGGCAAAAATGATGCAGAGGATCAGTAAGAGAGACACCAACAAAGAAAAAGCGGACATTGTTCAAAGTGTGCGACGGTACATACAAAACAGCAAGCGAAAAATGCACAGTGCTGTGATGAAGTCCAGTAATCCATTGCTGGTGGACTACTGCACAAGAGCGCTGCACATGATGACTGCATTGTCTAGTCATTTGCTTTTAGCAGATAGCCTGTCCCATGTAGTTGACATATATGCTCAATGCCGATTGCACATGTACCAACATAGAGTGCTTGTGACCTTTTTCAATAAGTTAGGACTCAAGACCTGAATGCGCAATGTAGCATGTTTTTTATGTGCGCAAAGCAATAGGCAGTAAGACCATGACGACTTGTGCACCATCTACATGGATCTGCGCACATGAAGCAGTTGAGCACGTCGATGCACCCGAGGTGGCTGAGCACGTCGATGCACCCGAGGCGGCTGAGCACGCCGATGCACCCGAGGCGGCAGATCACACCGATGCACCAGAGGAAGTTGAGCACGTCGATGCACCAGAGGAAGTTGAGCACGTCGATGCATCAGAGGGGGTTGAGCACGTCGATGCACCAGAGGAGGTTGAGCACGTCGATGCACCAGTGGAGGTTGATCACGTCGATGCACCCGAGGCGGCTGAGCACGTCGGTGCACCCGAGGCGGCGGATCACATCGATGCACCAGAGGGAGTTCAGCACGTCAATGCAACAGAGGGAGTTCAGCACGTCAATGCAACAGAGGAGGTTGAGCACGCCGATGCACCAGAGGGAGTTGAGCACGTCAATGCAACAGAGGATGCACCCGAGGATGTTGAGCACGTCGATGCACCCGAAGAGGTTACGCACGTCGACGCACCTGAGGCAGTTGATCACATAGATGCACCCGAGGCAGTTGATCACATAAATGCACCCGAGGCAGTGGATCACATAGATGCATCCGAAGAGGTTGAGCACGTCGATGCACCCGAGGCAGTGGATCACATAGATGCATCCGAAGAGGTTGAGGACGTCGATGCACCCGAGGCAGTTGGTGCACCCCAAGCCATCGCACAAATCAGCGTAGACAGTGTTATAAAGCAATTAGGAAAAACATGTGTGCACATTGCCAAAATGGGAGAAGGGATCCCTTCAAGTTGTCTGGCATTCATCATGCACATTGCCAAGCATAACCTAGTGCACAGGTACACACAGGACATCGCAGCGTTGGGCTCAAGATATCGAATTACTTACATAAAATCAGGTGTCGCCGTTGCCACCATGCAAAAAGGAGGTTTTGTTTTGGGCCTCGCGCCGGGGGTGCAGATGACTGGAGTAATTTAAAGACAGTTAAGCAAACCATCAATCATCAATAAACTATGGGGCAAGTCGCGAGCAAGTGCTGGGAAGTTCCCGAGTGCAATGACCTAGAGGCCCCACTAGTAGACGAAAGTTTACCCAAACAAATCAATGTGCCCACACAAGAGTGTAATCTGCACAGTCAAACTAATTGCATTTCATAACGAATGTTTTGCACCATGTGGCCATTATAAGCACGCAAGGCCTTTTCTTCACGACCAATTATTTTGAAGCCATTTTTCATGTAAAACTTCAGCAATGCCTCTTTGGGAAATGTGTCCACAAATAAATACAATGGTCTGACGTGTTGTGTCACATGCTTTAATAGTTCTGTGGCAATTCCGGCATTTCGATAATCATGCCTTACACACAAATTCCACAAGTAGTGGTTCTCGTCGACAGTCGCCCAAGCAACCTTTTGTTCAGCATCGTGCACTTCAAACACGATCATTGGTGTAGGGATTTTCCCGGTGTGGTGCAAATGCATAAAGCATTCCTTGAGCACGGTGCGACCAAACGTATTAGCAAAATGCAGCACCATGTCCGGCGATGTCAATGTGTGTATTTCCATTATACTAACGTCAAAGATAAAATACGTGCAATGCATTCATGTTGAGGGACCCATTACGAGGCCTGGTGAGTGGAAACATTTACACTGCCATGCTATTAATTATTGTACTACTGGATTGGATCGCACTTTCGACTTTCTTGGTTGAGTCGATTGCTAACAGCTAAATGCACCTCTATCTTAAAGACACAGTGAGAGAACATAAGAAAAATGCGCAAGCTGTTGTACATTTTCGAAGCACAGTCCAAGCATGAGAGTGCTGCTGCCATACTGCTCGACGACGTGATTCTACATTCCATGTGTGAAGTCGCTTGTTTCGCGACAGGTGTCTCGAGCTGTGACTCCAATCCCATCAGAGCACATTTTGAGCAGCTGGTTACGTTTTATGGCATAACAAGCAGTAACCAAACAATGCAAGAGAGTGAAAGCCACTTCAAAATGGATTGTTTGGATGGATTGATAGACATGCCTGCGATCATCGACGACTTCCAACCAGACATCATAATTTGCATGCAATCTACACGCATGACCAATAGACTATGGATGCGACTGGTGGAACTGCACTGGAAGGGAAAATTCATACCTTATGTTGCGTTGGACTGCATTCTCAGCGATATTCAGCAAATTCCATTTATGCAAGTCTGTGACACGTGCATTGCATGTAGTCAGTTCACATACGACCAATTGTCCAGCATCAAGCGCAATGTCAGAGCATTTAATTTGCCACTGCCGATGCATGCACCCAACACACAGGGGTGGAACAAGACAGAAATTAGACGTCGCTTATTAAAGCAGGTGCCAAATGTGGAAAACGCATTTCTATTGATGAATGCCAGCAGCCAGCAAGCATCCAAGCGAATTGACATCACAATCGAGGCATTTGCATTGTGGATGAAAAAGCGTGCCGCTGCCGATGCTTTCTTGATACTCAAGTGCAAGCCGTGCAGACATGCGCCGACATCAGCTTTGAGCGTCATGTTGGAGCGGGCAGAGCAGAAACATGGGGTGATAATTCGCAACAAAACAATAATCATCGACACGAGACTACCACAGGGGATTGTGTCTGCTCTGTATTTCATATCCGATGCAGTGGTGAACACCAGCAGCGGCGAAGGCGTGTGCAGTGTTGCGTGTGAGAGTGCATTGATGTCTGTCCCACAAGTTCTGCCACGTTCATCTTCATTCGTGGATGTCTTTGATGCCGAGTCCGCCATTTTCTACGAATGTTCAAAGCAATCCTTTGTCTCCGGCAGATTGCTCAACGATAATTTCACACCCGATCACGTCATGTGCGTGTGGCAAAGCACGCCCAGAGCTTGCATTGGCTGGGTGTCCCCACATGCGTTCACAGACCATCTACATTGCTACCAATGCACAGACATAGTCAATGTTCTGGTGTCGGGTGATGGTGCAAGCACATGCGAAACAGGGCTGATGTGCACGGACGCAAACGTTTGTAATGTGGTCGTCAAATATCATGTTAGCAACATAAGCTTGGTGCGCAAAGTATTGAAAATGGAGAAGAATATAAGGATTCGAAAGAGAGTGCAAGTGTTGATGAGGTTGCGTGATCTGCAAGCATTCGCAAAAGAACTCAAAGTAAGCGTGCCCTTCTTGAATCAGAGTTCATTCGCAAATGATGACACATCTAGCCATGTCAAAGAAATGCACCACACTTGCATGCAAACAATCGTCGACTCCATGAACGTGAATGTTTTAGTCCCCGACGTGCATGCGGTGGTGGATGCTATTGATACATTGCACACTGAAAAGGAACGTGCCAAACAGCTCGCAGAAGCAGCTGCTCTAAATGTGTTGAACCGATGCGACCCAGTGCAGGCCAGGAGAACATTCAGAACAATGATCAATGCATTGCAGTGACGCAGTTGTAATACATGTAGATCATTGCTGAATGCTGCGCACCTCTCTCATAGAAGCTACACCTGTGTTTATATTTTTCTGCAGCCACGATTTGCTTCCATGATGTGAGACTCCGTTATTACATTGGCACCCTCCTCTATCCTTTTGCCATCGGCGTGCTTGATGGTGCTTGCGATCTTCTCGTTTATTATGCCATGAACATCTGTTAACGTCGATTCCGAAATCCTCTCTCCTCCGCCTGCCATGTACACGATCCGCCGCAATGACTTTGTGGACAGTTTTAACTTTGGTCTAGCCTTGCTCCTTCGTTTATCTTTCTTTGGTGCTTTGCTCGGCAGCATTTATGTATGTTTTTGATAAATAATTACTTCGCTTTTATGTGCCGTCACATATAGTCATGACCCGCCATCTTGAATATCACCCACTCACACCTGACCAAATAGAAGCATGGGCAAATACTGGAATTACGTGGTGCCTTATGTGCCTAGTGCGTCGTGTGTGGGGGCAAATTGTGCCTGTTCCTCATCGGGTCGCGAAACACACAGCAGATGTCGTGGAGAGTAGTGGAGCGAGTGTTTTCGAGGTGAAGACGCATTCTATCTTAAAGGCAATGGCGATAACACAAAAAGGTGCACCAGATAGACAGCAACCCATGGAGTTTGTGATTTGCGACATGGGTGATAAGGTGGAATGCAGCTTCGACCTAGAGCATGCATACGAGCACCACATGGATCTGGAAGACTGGATGCAAGGCATGTTGCAATCACACAACAAGGGGTGTACAAACAGCAGCATACTCAGACAACTAGCCGTCGACATACCTCGCATCAATGTGGTTGGTGGCAGTTGCATCCTCAAGGATCATAGTGACGTTGACAAATACATCAAATCAAATGCACCACTTGTGAAACACGAACGACAGCTAAAAGTGTTGTGCACACAAGCCAGCCTAGCTGCGCCAATGTACAACATGCAGTGCAAGGTGTCTGCCATAAAAGAGACACACCTTATATGTGAACATTCGGATGCATCGAAAGCAAGGTTGTGGGTGCACCTCAAGCACACTCCACAAGTGCAGATCTTCAAACGCATGCGGCTTATCGACATGGACAATGATGACAGTGCCATACTTGACATGCTGTTCGTGCTTGAGGTGGATTTAGAAGACAAATTCTGCGTGTGTACAGTATCATCTTCAAGAGCTAATGAATCGCATTCATAATTTCTGGAGGTATGTCAACCGTGCAATGATAAATGCACTGTCATGTCTATGCACAGCAAAAAAACAATTTGCTTCACATGAAACGTTGCGAAAGCATAAACAAAGTATGAAGCACATACATTGGGAATTGAAGACTGAATGCCGTGCATATAAGCTGGAGACGATGCAGCTGAAGCAATCGCTTTGCAAGTTGGTGGTAGCAAGAAATGTGGCTGCGGCTCATGATTGGAAATGCATGATATGCCAAGACTCTCTCCCATTAGATTACAAACTGTGCCCTGATGCCGTGGCAGCATATTGTGCACATCACGACGATGAGCCATACTCAGTGTATCAATCATGAAAATAAATAGTTCATTCAAAAATAGTATGGTGTGGCACGATGCAAATACAGATACATTTTACTTCAGCTGCCCACACTGTGACCTAATCTGTCAAGTTCCCCGATGCGAGATACGCTGCACCATATTCAGACATGCGGTGTTCAAAGACAGCATGCGTTTTGTACCCCCTCACGCTTCAAAGGAAACATGTGAGCAGTGGCTTCGCGAGGACAGGGTGTGGGGTTGTGCAAAGCCATTCCAGTTCGATGGGCACCAAGTCATCGCTTGTGGGTACATCTGAGTGGTCACAGGTCGTAGTTGGACTCGCCCCATCTAATAAGCCCTTCAAATGACAGCTTCCACATTCGCCATGTCCCAAACGCTTGCATCAGCCACCGCCCAAGCACCTCAACCAACGTCACAACTGCCTACCAAATCATTTTCTTGCTTGAAATGTGGGAAAGTCTTGAAGAACAATCAAAATCTGAGACACCCACCAATCCATTTGCAATGGGTAAGCACATTGCAATTCCCAACCTCTCCGAGCTACAGCCCAACCTCTCCGATATGGCTTTCTGTCAGTGTGGGTGGTTGACACTTGACATTCTTGATGTGTTGTGATTTTCCACTGTAAGTAGAGAATGTTGTATGGCAAGTTGGGCAGTAGCTCGGAGAGGTTGGGCTGTAGCTCGCAGAGCAGGTTGGGCTGTAGCTCGCAGAGCAGGTTGGGATGTAGCTTGGAGAGGTTGGGCTGTAGCTTGGAGAGGTTGGGCTGTAGCTCGAAGAGGTTGGGCTGTAGCTCAAAAAGGATGGGCTGTAGCTCGGAGAGGTTGGGACATAGACTTGGCTCGTCTTCACTGGCACCGGCACTGGGACGTGCATCATGCAGGCATCCATGTCCAGCTTCTTCAGCATGATTGGTGACATTGCCCTGAGTTGACTGAGTGTTTCTCCCTCGCGAATTTCGACCTCGTCCTTGAAATCAACGGTCTTCTTCTGCTTCTTGAGGATGGCTGATTTGATTCTGGTCATGATTGGCATGGTGGTTGGTTGATGGGTTGCTGTGTTGCTTGCTTTCTTGGCTTTGTGGTTACAGCTGGTGTGCGATTTCGGACATGTAACTAAAAAGTCATACATGGCCAAAAGTCAAAAATGGTTGTCCTACCAAAAGTCAAAAATGGTTGTCCTACCAAAAGTCAAATTATAGGAGCAGGATGAAGCGTGCAGCTTTGCGACAGGGTGCAGCAGGGCAGCACAAGCGCATGGCAAACAACAAGCCTGAGAAATCACTGTGCAGACAGCCTGATGAAGTATTTGAGGACGAAGATTGCAGTACTCCTCACATCTGGCAGCTTTTAACACAGTTGGGATTTTATGAGGGTGACCTGATGGAAGAGTTTATTCACATGGCAGAGCTTCAGGCGCGTGAAGTGGCACGTGAGGTGCTGGATGTGCCGCTAATTGAGCATGAGCTCGAGCATGAGCTGGAGCATGTGCCGGAGGAGGCGCAGCCAGTGGCCCAGGAGGCGCAGCCAGTGCCTCAGCAGGCGGAGTGTGTGGTACATGAGCTGCAAAGAAAGCATGTAGTGCGACAGGGTGTGGTAACAGAAGTGTGTGGCATGCAAGACACTGTGTATCTCGTGATGATCGACCCCATGACCACATTGATCATATTTATTTACAATGCAGCTGCGTTTGGTTTCACATCTGCTGATGTGCAGCACACATGGCACTCTTCAACAGGGAAATCTGTTTTGCGGCATCTGCACAATACCCGGAAGCATTTGCACTTTGTGCTTTACAGCATTGCCGGTCACTACGAGCCATTATTTAGTGCTGAGCTTGTGCCACTGGTGCATGCAACCCACAACAGCATGTCATTCTGGCAGCAAAGGTGCTACCATGCCCTCAAGGAGATGCTATGGCACACATACGGCAATGACACCTGCTTTGGGAGGCACGACGTGATCATGCATGATCTCATGACCTGTGATGTCATATCTCAAGAGGATTACAACAACTGGGTTCTGCACATGCATCAGTTCAATGAAGCAATCAGGCAATATGCTTGTTATGCAAGCAAAACAGCGTCTCAGCTATCACTGCAGCCACGTGTGTTACACGTTCAACCAAGGGTGGCCCTGTGAATCACTTCACTTTGAATTGACACTTTTTTGTCTTCTTGAACATAGCACTTGTCTTTAGTTTGGTAGTGGCACATGCAGCTTTGTGCTCGGTGAGTGTTTTACTGTTGGGTGCTGGCATGTCTGCTTGCTTGGCACAATCCAATTGCACTTCTTCTTTGGTCGCTTCGGACTTTGCTAGTTTACCCACCAGCTCCGACTTGGGTGGTTTATCCGCCTTCACCACAGGCTTCGACTTATGTTTGTGACACACCACTGGCTCAGTCTTCTGCATGGTCTCATCGGTGTTCGGCTCATAGAAGGAAAAAGCACAACCAACCAGTTCTTCCAACATTTTGTCAAATCTATACATATTTTAAGAAATGTATGAGCGAGAGGGTGTGTTGTGAAATAGCTGGTATGTGTGAAAGGCTCATCCTGTTAAATACACAAGCATTGGAGATTATGCTAAATAATCGTGTGAGTCAGCCGTCTGAGTACACCATTCTCATCATGAGACAAAATTGCGAGATGCAAGCGTTGTGCCACAAACACATAGATGAATGGAAAAAAATGAATGATAGTATTAAAATTAGATATGGATAAGGCATTACCCGGCACTGGTTTCTATGCACCAACTATCAAGAAGAGAAGTGTGGCAAGCGATGTCAGCGATTCGATCAATCACAGAAGGGTGGCAGAAAGAGTAAGCGACTCGATGCAGCGCAGAGGCAAAGCAAAATTTAAACCATCGAGCATGTCATTGGAAGCCTTTATCAAACGAAAAGACGAAGCACAGCAACAAGCTGCAAGGAAACGAGAATTGGTGAAGCAGGACCGACACATCAAGCAAGAAGCTGGAAAAAAAAAGGCATTCGAGTTACTGGATAACATGACAGATGGTGATTGGGGCAGGGGGAAGGTAGTCCGCCAAGGTGATGCTATGTTTGGCACCAAGGTCAGAGCCATGGTTCGAAAAATGGCGCTCAGCCAAGACATGCTTAACAATACTGCAATGAAGTGCCCCTCTGCAGATGGGAAGCTGCACTTGAATTCCTACCAACGAATGGTGAAAGCAATGATGCATCCCAGTAGCCCTGTGCATAGAATGCTTGTGCTCCACCACCTTGGGACAGGTAAGACATTGAGCATGATCATGATTCTGGAGCAGTACTACCACACAAGTGTGCCGGCGTTGTTGTTTTTCCCCACATCGGCACAGATGAACAATTTCTACAAGGAGCTCATGAAGCATCATTCCAAGTTTAGAGACTTTGCGATGCGCCACTTTAAGAAACAGGGGAGCCCGGAAAAGTTGAATGAACCTCAAGAATGGAGAGATTTGTTTGAGAAGAAAGGTCGCGTACAAGGGGGTAAAATAATAAACAGATATGATGGCGAACCAGAGTGTCCACTCCGGGCATTCACTTTCGCAGAGGGTGGTGGTGCCAACTTTCTAACACTGATAGATCCCATCCTCAAGTTCAGCATGCTCGACAGAAAGGAACACAACATCTTTGACAAATGCATCATAATGGCAGACGAAGCCCATTTGATTTGCCATGGTGACAAAAAGGACCCGACCACCACAAGGAGGCTTGAGAAGCGAATCACCAGTTGCCAAAACAGCAAGGTTGTGCTTGCAACCGCGACTCCTATCGTGAGCAAAGCTTCGGACATAGACGACGTCATGAAAATGGTGTATGGCCGGACGAAACCTGCTGAGCCATACACAGGCTACATCAGCAATTTTATGAACAGGCCACTATCTGTTTTTCCTGAAGCACCTCCGAAGCCCACATTGGTTCTTGTGCCATTGGCAGGAAAAAACTTGGCTATGTACATGCAAGCCAGGAAGCAGAAGAAGTCAACACTTCAGCTGTATGAAAACATGAGTGGTTGGTACAGGAATGAGGCAGACGTGAAACGCGTCATGAAATCATCAACATCACTGGATGCCTTGTCTACCAAATTCGCCAAAATCGTACAAGACACTCGGAACTCTGGAAAGAAAACAGCTATCATTATTCACAGGGACAATGGTGCCCGGTTGTTACATGCCATGTTCAAAAAAGTTGGGGTTGATGCTAAGCTACTGATCAACGGTCCAGACAGTACAGTAAAAGAAAGAGCGATCAACGCTAATATGAGCAAAGGGCTCATTGACAAGTTTAACGGCGTGTCTGCTGCCGCCGCCTCCACATCCGTCTTGATCATGGACTCCAGAGATTTCTCGGAGGGCATCTCTCTCAAGAAGGTGCGCCGCTTGGTGTTGGCGGACATCACTCCGGGAGTTTCCACTGATAAAAGCAATGCGCTGAACTGGGCCAAGGTCAAGCAACGCATGGCTCGTGCAGTGCGATTGTGCTCACATGACCAATTGTCTGAAGGAAAAAGGAATGTTGGCATATATATCTACGTGTCGACATTGGGACATGGCCAAGACAAGACATTGGACGAGAAGAAGTATGATGTCGTCATGAAGAGCTATGCAGAAATCGAGAAAAAGATGTGTGAGCTGGAAACTGCCAGCATTGAGGGCCCTGCATATTATGGTCAAAGCGATTGCTTTCGAGGGGTGCAAACTCACAACAAGCAGGCCATACAAATGCAAGTAGATCCGACTCCTATGGAAATCGATTGGTCCATTTACCCCACAAACAGACCAAAATCGGCCCGCCCAAATGGGGCGATGGTTATGAGTTCAGCCGTGCACTCACATCTGCGTCGCTGAAGCCCGTGTGACACATGTGTCAATATTCCCTAACCATGCTTGATGCAGTCTATGGCACGCCATCATCTTTATGCATGGAAGCACCAAGACAACAGGAAACATTGCCAGTGCACACACGCTGATAATTTGATGGTGATTTTTTTATGATAGTGCATAATAAATGCTGTTAGACACTATAAATGCCATCAAATCATTGATAGGTATTGCAATAGTGGTAGCAATTGGAGTCGCCATATATATGATTTGGAACAATGGCGCGTGCACATCGGAGCCTTTTGCCACCGTCTTTCGCTTTCTGCAACTTTGTGCAGGCAAGAAGCTGGGTGAGGGCTGTGGAGTCGATACAGATTGCGAAGGTGAGACGGGTTGCTTTGAAAGTAAATGTGTCCCGAAAGAGGATGTTCCATATGTGGGATCAGGCGAACGACCAATGTGTGATGCAAGCAAGAGCAAAGCTGAATGCCAAGAGACAGGTGCACACAACTGCAACTTGGACACAGATTGCAAAGGTTGGGGTTGGGGTATTGGTGGCGAGGGCGTATGCTGCCATGAGCATGTGTGCAGAGAGGCTTCCATGTGTCCTATCAAGTCGAATCCATTAACTTCTATGAATCCATTGAGCGAGGAAGACGAGAACGGCGAACCAAGTCTAGGAGAACAAATGGTTGACGGTGGAGAAGAAGTGCTTGATGCCGTTGTTGACTGGGTTGAGTCGGATCCAATACCGGCACATGAGTGCGAACCGACGTGGGTGAATGGCTATTGCTCGTGGTGAGAGATGCCACTACGCACAGAATGACACATGCCCATGCAAGGTGGTGCGAATCCATTAAATACATGCTGACGAAGCCACTCAAACTATCACCTTGTTCACGTGAATTCGATGCTTGCTCTTGATCCTCATAGGCTTCCTGTCTTCCTCATCCTTCACATTGTCTGGTGGTGGTGCTTCAGTGTTAATGTTGATGTTCTCGACATCTTCTTGCAACCGTGTCCAGAACAGTTGCTTCTCTGATGACAAGTCTTCTTGTTCCTTAAGTGCATCGTCTAGTTCTGAACCTCCTTTGCTTTGCAATGCCGCTTGCACTCGACCCGTTGATTTTTGTGACCGTGCTTTGAGCTCTTGCCATGGCACCTTGTTACACTCCATCAATGCATCGAGATCGCCGCATTTCTTGACATATTCCTCGTCCAGTGTGTCGACACGATCTCTCTCAGACCCCTCTTTACAAGCGTTCGTTTCTTTTTGCATTTGTAAAAGTTTGTCGTTGTGAAGTTGCACTATATCGGACAACTCAGTAGACAGCACAGACCCCACACCCCAGTCCTCCACTAGGCTCATGGAGGCACCGTCCATCCGAAGCGTGTCATTGTCCTCATCTGTTTGGACTACGAAGCTTACTGTCATGCAGTCATCGCTATTGCAAACGTGCACAGGGATGGCATTTTGTGTATGCAGGTGCATCATTGCAGGTGTCTTATTGCGAGCAGTAGCACTTTTGCATGTCAACACCTTTGCAGCATCCTTTTTCTTTGCTATCTGTGTGCTGCAATATAATAGCATTAGTACGACGAGAAGCAGCTGCCACTCCATTTTACTCTTTATCCTTTTTTTTTTTTTACAACTTCAATCGCTGATGTTGGATATTGTGTGGAGAATGGTGCTGTACAAAGCATCTAATATTTTGAGCTCTGTCGACTCGTTGATAAATGGGAGGTCTATGTTTTCATTCAGTCGCTGCAATAACTTTGTGCGAAACTCCTTTTTCTCCAGCAGTTCGATAAGGTGATCCATGCTCGCGTCCATCAACGTGTCTTCCTCCTCTTTCATTCCTGATGATGATCAACATATTAATTATGCATCAAATCGATCGCGCGATGCACTTACGTGAAATAAGCAGGGATGATATAATGCTGCATACACTTCGCACATGTCATCGAGACCTCCTGGGCGATGCGACCCTCTGTGTCTAGCATGATTGTCATGCACTTGTGGGGTGGCATATTCAGTTGCTGCAACTCACTTGTGATTGACTTTTTGCTTGACTTCTTGGTTGACTTCTTGGTTGACTTTTGGCTTGACTTTTTTGCTTGACTTCTTGCTTGACTTCTTGCTTGACTTCTTGCTTGACTTCTTGCTTGACTTCTTGCTTGCCATGGTCACTAAGCCCTTGAACATCACGTACATGATCCAAACCATCCCCATTGAGGTGGTCAAGAAGAGCAAGAAGCAGCTCGAGACAGCCGTCATGTTTGGGAACCAGCGCATCACTACTTTCAGGGAGGCTGCCGAATGTTGTGCGGCGTACTTGCTGCAGAAAGGTGGTGAGCTGGTCTTCTATCACGTGGTCGAGAAGGAGGAGGGAGCTGCTTCCTTTCGGGTTGATATCACTGATGTCATGGACGAGCGCAGGGAAGATGACTTGCTCTTCGACGAGATCCAGATGGTCACAATCGCAGAGGTGGAGTCGGTCAGTCCAGTAGCTGGGTTGCTCCTGAAGCTTCCCCGTGCATGGGGTATGGCCCTGGTGCATTTCCTACAGCACCCGTGGTGGCACCTGAACAACAGCAGCTGGGGATACAAGGACTGGCCGGCAACGGCTGCGTATGCTTGGCTGGACCAGGGCTGGCGGCATGCCGAAGGTGGTTGGGTTCTTCTCGGCGAAGAGGCGAAGGGAGCTATGAAGCCTATGGCAGAGCTTTCCGGCCCACACGGCCCTTTCGACTTTGCCACCGGTAGAGGATACCACTGGCAAAAGGAGCCCAATGTTCCTGCAGTACACACTGATCATTTTGGATCAAAACATGGAGTCTATGCATGCTGACAGTGGTTGCCTTTTTGGCTCTCCGTAAAGCAGGGCACACGGGTACAATTGCCATCAGCTCTTCTAATGACAGTCCTGATGGCATTATTCGTTACCTGGGCGCTGGTGCTGGTGCCTTTATGAACAAGCCGGCATCCAGAGCTGAACTCGTCGCTGCCATTCAGCGTGTGTGGTACTGTTTCATCAGTGTCGTTGCTCGCCGATCCCATTTCTTCAGTGGCAACGTTGACAGGTCCATTTGAACATCGTCTACTTCGCCTTGTGGTATCAATGCATTTGTGCCATCCATTAATGTTACTAGCAACCATCTACCGTGTTTTTTATGTGAGTGCTTGTGTTCGATGCTGCGGATTTCCATATTTTGCTGTAGTGTGGGCGGGCCAGTTTCAAATCCCTGCAAGATGCTGTTGCATGTATCCTCCACCGGATCCAATGGCAGCATTGCCATGAAATGTTCGGAGTTGTCAGCATTGGAAGATGCCTCGTTGTAAAGGAATACCGTTGGAGCCTTTGTGTTTACTGACGTGCTGAGTGTGCAATCTTCACTAGCATCACGCAGCACGTGGACGGGTGTCCAAGCATTACTTTCCAGAGCCGATTGGGGTGTCTTGTTGACGGAATATATTAGAAATTGGACTCCGTACACATAAGACATGAGGGCTAGTCCGGCGTCGTTAACATATGTGCCATCATTGCCGATTCCATCAAACTCTGCATTGTCTTTATATGCATAAGCCCCACACTTCTTGAATTCGTTAGCTTTTTCTGCAAGCTGTGCTCTAATTTGCGCTGACGTCTTTTGATTGATGGATCGCCAACATTCGTCGTCATGGTTGGGACTGGTCAATGCAGCAACTTGCAAACTTTTTATGGCACAATTGCCACCCCCTTCGTTATCTACAAGAACCATAGTAAAGCTACTTTTTGCATTCTTGAACTTGACCACATCGCCTTCAACTATTGATTCCTTTGCTCTACGTGCACGGAGAACACACACGGCACAGCACACACCCACCAAAATGCACATAGCAAATGCCAAATGTAGTTTTTCCATTTGACATTAAGAAGCAAAATAGTTTATTGTGTATTCCCCAACACTATGTCGTGGAAGACGCCTTCGCTTGCATTTCCCATAAAATGTGGGTGGTTGCCATTTACAAATTCACACTCAGCCACTACGTGCATGTTTCGTTTATCGACAGGCTTGATTGGGACAATGGGGGAGTAGACAATCGCATCGCTCAATTCTGCCGCCCACCATGAGAAGCTTGAGTTGCTGCGGAACAGTGTCCTGGCGAAGTGCATGGTCAAGAAGTCGGGCAAGAAGTCGAAGAAAATGTCAGGTTGAGGACACTCGCCGCATGGGTAGGACCACTTGTGACCAACACTCTTGGCATGCCATTTATTGACAGTGCGGAGGCTCACGTCGTCACTGACTACTATCATCTTGTCGTACTCAAATCCATTAGCTGCTATTGCCTTCTTGGTGCTTTCCAGAGACACCATGGAATGTGCTCCACGATACCCTTTCTTTGAAATGTCGCCCCTGCGCACATGCACGACGTCGTACGTGCCTTTTTTCGATTCCAAGTCCTTAAACATGTCACTGGCACGCACCTCATCCGAAAATGTAAACACCTGCCTGATGAAAGAGGCACTCATTATCGAAAAGTTGTGTTTGTAATACATGCAGTGTAGGTCGTCGAATGCGATGTTTTTGCCACATTGGGGCCTAGCAAAAGAAATGAACTGCACGTCATCGCAAAGACGTGTGTTGTATTCCACCAGCGCATTCTTCCTTGACGCCATGCAGAATTGCTTTCCATCGAGCTGCATGTTCTGGAGCACTTGACATGGCATCTTGAACAAGGCAGTGCCCTCCCATGCCGATGGTGTGTAGAATGTCAAGCCATGCAATTCCGCGTAGCACTTTCCAAATGCATATTGGAACATGCGATTACCAAAACGCCCTATCCAGTGCAACAATATGAGTTTCTCTTTTTCCATTTAAAGGAAACTTGAGATTCTATTGATAGCACATGGCCGACCAAGTTCCTGTCACATATGGAGGATTCAAAATATCTAGGCAACGCTGCAATGAGTCCATAGTAGAAAAATCACTGTTGGTTGGGGCGCCATTTGTGAACAACAATGCACACCTCGCAGAGTTTAACTGCACAGCTGAAACAGGCAACAAGAGTGTCTTGCTACCCAGTCTGTCAGACACTGCGACTATGGTGCAACAGGCGTCTGCTGGCGCGATAGCATACGACTCTGTGAATGACCGGGTGGTTATTAAAACAGCATCTTCGCTGGTGCATGTCGTGCAATCATTGGGCATATTCGAATGCACAGTGACAAATTTAGACACCACTACAAAGTTGTGTAAATGGGGAAATAGTGCATTCGTGGCTGCATTGAACATGGACAACCAAGACCAATTCGATGAACCTTCTAGCATATGGGTCGTACCTTACAACTGCACACTGAAAGCATTGTGTGCGATCGAAGACGACACACAGCCAATGGAATCGTCGCCACTGACGCTCATCATGCAACTGCAAGTCAAGAGAGGCGGTGAAACCGTGCTGGACATCACAGAGACACATGCGATTAAGCCAAGCACCAGTGTAGTGCAATCAAGAACAGTCAACGCTTTCAGCATTGGATGGCAAGACATAGACACCACGTCCTCTGATAGCATCTCTTTTAGCACCACCAACGACACGATAGGCAGCGTCACTGCATCTGGCAGCGGTTACATAATTCAAACAACCGGTGCGAACAATGATTGGCAGTGCTACACAAACACCTTCACAACATTGTCACTCAACTACAATGCCGCACCAGGGGGTGATTTCTACCTTGGCTTGGACAACAACCCTGGAAGCAATGCACTCGCAGATAACATCAACTTTTGCTTTTACTGCTCGTCCACTGGCTACGTTGCCGCCTGCCGCTCTATAGACGATGTCAACCACACAATGGAGTACTACACTGGAAGTGCATGGAGCACGACGATCACATACCTCGACACCTTCACAGCGGCCGATGTCATGGAAATCTCCTACACAGCAGGTGGTGTGCAATGGACCATTACTGATGCGGCCGGCGTTCAGCAGCACACCATCACTTACGACTTTGCGTCAGATGAAAATGGTCATTACCACAGTGGCATGGCGATGGGCGTGGACACATCATTCATGGGAACTAGCTCTATAGTGGTCAATAGCTTGGTGTCCTCCGGAAGTGCACAAGCCTCACTGAAAATCCAGCAGAACGATGTGTTGCGGGTGTACGCCCGGTTGCATGAGGACACATACACGTACTATCCTGCTGCACAATTCAACCCGCCAGAAGCCAAGATTCAATTGGCTGTGCAACCTACATGACGCAAAACCGGTAAATTACCGAATCAAAAAATTACTGGTTACAATAATAAGATGCCACCCGATGCAGATGAAGTAATGCTGAAATACAGCAGCAGCATTGATTGTCAATATGAGTATGTTTGTGACTTGTTCTGGATGAAGCAAGCAGGTGAGAAAGCAAGTGTTCGACCAGAGTGCACAAACTATAATCAGTGGGAGACGATTCTACTGCAACACATCAAAGGTGCAGACGTCGAGTATGATGCACATGAGGCATACGTTCGCAGTGGAGAGCTTCTGGACAGAAATATGTGCTCATCTGAAAGTCTGCAAGCTTTGCTGTGTGCTGCGATAAACCCAGCAATTTTGCAACTGTGTGCCCCATTTGTTCGTGCTTGCATAATGGAGGTGCAAGATCGACCCAGCATCGACATGCACGATAAATACAAGCATGCGCTCCTCGCTGGATATGCGGGATTGGCGTTGACGCAAATGGGAAGGGAGAAAATCAAACCGGACATGAAAACGGCGTTATCCAAGATAAAAAACGACGTGGAGTCCTCCAAGCCAAGCAATGAAAACGGAAAGAGCATGAAGACAGAACTCTTGCTAATATTGTCAGTTGTCCTGCATGAAGAGCGTCTTGTCCTTCTAAAGGAAATTACATTGAAGCAGTTGGGTAATGCCTATGTTAGGCGATTGTTCATCATGCAGAAATGGTATGTTAGAAAAATAAATTCTAAAAGAGTGGTATAAATGTCACTATCGTCGGGGTCCGAAACAGACTCAGAAGGCATAACTTGGCTGGTGATGACAGTTTCGGGGACATATACAGAAGCATTCGCGACGGCAGCAACCAATGCATCCTGGACCAGCACAAGCAACCTGAAAATCAAGGGATCCGGGACAGATCCCACATGGTCTGATTTCCAATTCTTGCACAGCACACAGGGTGAGCCTACCCGTATACATTTCGAAAGCATCACCTTTAGCACCACCACGGTGGATGGGTATTGCATTTACAGCAAAACATCATTGGTCACAATGTCCAGTGTTACCATATCGGGATATAGCGGTCAATCGGGTGAAACAGGAGGTGGTGCGATGAGGATCCGAAAGGCTGACTACACCACTCTTTCACACACTTCGAGCAACCCCACGCTGACGAATGTCACTGTGTCCGGGGGCTGTCGTGGTTTCCGGTTGCAAGATTGCACAAGTGCGTACGTTTACAACTGCACGGCATCCAACGTTTCGGACAATGCTTTTTACTTTGCCGCCGGCGGTACAGCAACGGATTATGGGTGTGTCAGTTGCACATTTGACACATGCACTGCCACCAGTGCAGGACAAGCGGCATTACAAAGCATAGGAGGGCTGACTAACTACTTCAAGAACTCCACGGTGAGCGGCTCCCGAGGGGCAGCTGTTTCATGTTACTTTCCATTGGGTGCGATCACAGTGGACAATTGCGAGTTCACGAATGCCAACACCAGTCACACCACAACTCCGTGGGGAGGGGCCACCGACGACTTCGCAGGAGCAGCAGTTGGCATGAGCTCGGCGGACACCACCAGTGTCTATGTTAGCACGTCACAACTCATCGTAAAAAACTGCACATTTCACAGTGGCGACGGTGCCGTCTTCCACAAGGCAGTAAGCAGCTATGGCTCCGACCTAGGAGACATGGATGTCTCGACAGGCAACAGCTACGACTCCAGTGGCTTCGCAAGCTTGCAAACTACCACCAGTGAAACCATCACGGGCATCTCTAATGTCACCGATTCCAATTCAAGTGGTGGTGACCCATACATAAACCCAGTGTGCGGCAAATGCTACAAACTACCACCAAAACCAGCGACATACAGATACTTGAACTGCACTGTCCCTCGACACGACTTCATAGTCAATGCGAACACATATAAGCCCGAGGGCCTCACTTCAGAAATCTACGCCCATATGCAAGAGCGGCACATGGACACCACTATGGCGGGAAATGATGTTGTAATGGACGGGTACTACTTTCAAAGCTTCTACATATTTCATAAAGACACACACCTTGTCGTCAACATGGATAAGAGGAGCGTTGCGACAACACACCAGCTGTTTCCATTGAATGACATAGTGTACTTTGACAATGGAGTATTCACAGTGAAAGGGAACCCATGCGATGAGACTATAAACATGTACCCACATGAGAAGGAGCACTCCACATATAAGCTGTGTGTGTACACGAATCATGCAGTGTACGGTAAAGTCTGCATAGCCATACGCTTCTTCAGCAACCCACAACTCAGGACAGGCATCACAATACAAACACAACACAACATCACCATGGATAACAGTCAGGGTGCACTTGTGTGTGAGCAAGATGCAAGTGGTATCAAGATCCCGCGTTTGAAGTACAAAGGGTCGATTAAAAGGAAACACAAGTGCACGACCAAGGGTGTTGTGTATGAGACGTTCATAAAATCAGACGGCAGCAATGGCTTCCAGAGGGCACTGATTGACTTGAAAGCTTGAATGAGCCAACCCCGACCAGGTTTAGTATGTTGAGTAATGTCGAGTAATGTATAAACGCTTATTGGGACTTGTAAAACTCGTATCCTCGAATCACCTCGTCAAGTTGAACATTGAATGCAACATGGTGCGGACAATGAGGGAGTGGGTCTGCATCCATAATGATGGCCACTCCTGTCATAAACATCGTGCTCAAGTTCTTCCGACCAGTCCAGTCATGAATGTGGCCGTGAGCGGGACAATCGTCGAACATGTTTTCACCCTTGCCGGTGGCGCATGCCAACATCCCAGTCGCTCTCTTCAATGAGTAACCATCCCTAGAATCAAACGCTGCAGCGAAATCTTCCTGACTCATTCCGCTCACTTCCAGCAGCTTTAATCCCAGAGCTTGGTATCGTTCAGTGTAGCTCGTGAAATTGCTGTCTTTGATTGAACCAAACGCCTGCTTCAATGCCAGGCACTGCACCCTAAAGTTTGCATAGATCGTACAGTCTGGTGCGCCACCATCACCACCTGTCAACACGTTCATCACCTCGTCTGGTAGAGCGCCCAGTGTGTAATAATACATCAGCAAACTGTCGTAAGTGATGCCTGAGTTCAGGTCAGACATGGTGGGTAGAGGTGGCATAAAAGATGCAGTCACCCTTGCCATCTCTGCGCTCGTGCATATTTGCATGATTATGAAGCACATCCGTATCAATGCATCTGCCACGACCATGCGCTGGAAGTGTAGCTGTTCCACGGTAAGATTCGTATCACTGCCTGTATATTTGGCCAAATCGGCTACCCAATGTTGCACAAATTTCTCATTTCGCTGGTCACTTGTGCTGCAGGTGAATGTGAATTCAGTAGGGTGTTGACGCATCGCACTAATGATTTGGTTCATGGTATCGCCAACTTCTGCTGGGAAAGGTGCAGGGTTCGCCAAGCCTATCGATGTGATCAAGAACGCCTGCAGCTTGTCGTTGTATGCCGGAGCTTGCATTGGCGTTAATGCGGTCAACGTTGACGAATCATTGTCCTCCTGCTTATCCATCGGCGCGGAAGGCATTGGCTGCACTGGTCGAGGAACCTTTTGCACTGTGTCCCGTTTGGATGGACCCTGTGAGCTGCCTGGCATCTTGCAATGCATAGCCGAGATGTGTGCAGCATCGTTCGTCGGCTGGCCCATCGCATCTGTTGCTATGCAGTCCAGCAGTAGTTTCTTATCTTCCAATGCAAGTGCAGACACCTTTGCCTTCAATGACTTGCATAGCAACATGGCCATAATGAGGAACAGGATAAAGACGAGGATCTCAGAAAGCCTCATTTGTGCCATTTATATATATGCTGCATAAAAAAAAATGTTGACACTTATTGCTTTCGTCATTGTCGCAGTAATCTATGGACCAAGGCACACGTCTGTTACAACACAAATGAGTGGCGCCATGGGGTTAGGGTTTGCTATGCTGCTTATATGAGAGTGTATCCATTTGCTTGCGCAGCCGCCGACCGACATCTCTAGGCACAACCCTCTCTGCGAGCAGGGAGCTTTCCTGTCCAACTGCATCACATCCACAACTCTTAGCATCTCGCAGGATCAGGTTGGAGTATAGGTTGATTGCATCGGCAGTGTCTCCCGTTGACACCTCGTCATACCCCAATGCCAGTAGGAGCACTGCCACCCATGCAATGGCAATGACCCACCAACCACCTGCTAGTATCAATAGATTCTCGCTGTATTCCACAACCTCCTCACCATTCCAGCTACGTACATACACACTTGCTATGTTCCGAAAAAAGTACAAGCATGCGTCTATGAACTCACTGAATCCCACCATTTAAAGATATGCACACTTTTAATTACCATGGGTAACTATTGCACGAAATGTGGACATGTCTGGCAATCACCCGAAGACAGCACAAGAATGCGATGTCGTAAACATGCCTTGTGCGATCATGGTTGCTGCCAGGACTGTCCCATGGTCGGTGGAGTCTACAATGGGAACTGCTACCACACGTACCTATGTGGAGTATAAAATTATATGCATTCTTAGAAAAGATGGACTCGTGCTTCGTTGCCCACGTGGTCAATGTCACAATATCATTAGTGCTCATTCACTCAATTCTTTCGGCGGAATCCGATGCTGAACTGGAGTTGGTAGATAGCATGGACGAGCGGCAACGGGTCGTCTGGGAGTATGTGCAGAAAGAAAGGCGAGAGATTTTTTGGAAAGGCGTCTGGATGTCGGGCCTCGCGATGCCAATGGCGTTCTTGATGAACTTGAAATGCTGGGCATTTTTGATGTTCTGTGTGCTTCACATGGTGCACTACATGGCGGCACCTAAGACGATGTTCATGAGTGATCACTTGCAAGCGGATCAGTTGATCACACATTCGGAGCTTAACCGGCAGATGCACAAGAACATAGTGGCTGCCATGTGCACCAGTGTCATCATGTCCTTCATCGTCATGAGGATAGCTTGATGCACCGACACGGGGTTAATACAGTCAAATGATTTGTGCACCTTGTCCAGTAGATGGGGTGTTGCTTGTCAAGAGCTGTGGACATGCTTCTGTCATGGGACCATTCCATGGATCAACTCAAGGTAGACCTGGAGAAATCAGCCAAGAGTGACAGACAAATGCACCTGCAAATGCGAGACATGCAAACACGCTTGACCAACCTAGAGAAAGGCACTGTGTTGGCATTCTGAATCCAGGATTTCTTGGACCACTAATGCAGCAAACTTGATTTCTTCCAGATGCCTGCAAGTTTGTATCTTATGCACGAGGTATTTCAATAACTTATCGTTGGTAGAATGGTTTGTCTGAGCTGCTTCGACCACTTTTGTGCAATCTACCTCCAACGGTGGTGGCACACGACTTAGATAGGCAAATGAATTGGGAGTTGTGCTGCTCTTTGTGTGTGCGACTGCGAAGCGCCGACACAGGCGGAGCATCAAGGATGACAGTAGCACCAATGCCAGCATCCACAGGATTCCATTGCAATCCATGTTTTAACATTATCTTAAAAATTATTACGACCAAATTACCTTCCTTATACCTGAACTTTCAATGAGTTGCTTGCACTTGATACATGGCTCAGAAGGCATCAACTCCCCTTTCTTGGAAAATCGCATGATGTACATTTTATACCTATGCGCCTTGCTATGTTGCCCGCTTTCTTCCATTTTCTGAATAGCCATGGCCTCGGCATGCAACGACCACGCATACCCATTCTTCATGGCAAAGCGATTGGTGCCATGTCTGTTGACACCTGCTGATATGATTTTTTTGGACGACACGATCAAACAAGCATGCTGCATGCTCATGTCTGACTTGCACGACATTTGTGAACCCTTATCCACAACCCACGCAGGTATCATTTTCACAAGGCCCACATCATATCAAAAGCTTTAAATTGACAGGAGCGGGATTCGAACCCGCGCAGCTTGCGCTAGTGGAACTTGAGTCCACCCCCATAGACCAACTCGGGCATCCTGTCAACAGTCTACTCTAAAAGTGGACGGTGGTGCGGTGTGGTGCGGTACGGTGTGTACAAAAGATGCACCAAATGGTATGCGTAACGAGCACATGACTCTGATGGGACGTCAAATACCCAACAATTGACTGCAAATATTTCTGTCAGCATTTGACAACACAACATGGTCAACATTTGGGTCAGACAATACCCACATAAACTACTTAGCTTGAACAAGGGGGATGTGTTAATGCTGAGAAAGGCATCAAATGCATCCGAATCTTTGATTGTAACTTATCACGACACGTCAGTCGCAATCGCATCAGATACATACATCCACTTTATGGGTGGTGGCACTAGCACTGAAAACTTTTGGGGCGCGGTGCCGCCCGAAGATCGGAAGTCATTCGTTCTGAGACGTTCATTTAATGACCGGTTGAACTTGAAACCAGAGAGCCCAGCACGCCCCGCTTTCAGACTCTTGTTCTCTGCCCTGCAATTCAAACTCAACCAAGAAACTGGGCGCAACCATGGGAATACTAGCATGTGTAAGGTGTGGAAACTTAACTTCCAGCAACTCTTGCAAATACAACCAACACGCGCTAGACTGAGCGATGATGTCATGGTGAGGACGCTGGAGATGGTGGAGGAGGTGGTGGACGGAAACAAAAAAGAAGTTGAAAAAGTGCTCGAATACGGACCACTCCCACTCATCGATGTGCCACGAAAAGCAATCAAACCCAGTTTAAAGGCCAAATTAAATATTTCAAATCAACAAAAGATTAAAGATTGGGGCATGAAACAAAAGAAACTTAAACAACGAAAAGAAAGAATAGCAAAGTATCCAGCATGTCCACGGTGATGTGCGTATGTTTGCTGTTACTTGCTAAATACCTACAAAAGTCAGCAAAAGGAAACAAGACTGTTGGAATTGAACAGCAATCAAAACAGGAATCAAAAGAAGTATCAGATAACAGTACTACATACGTCGCTGGATGAGCTAAAACGAAGGGTTTAACTGCACTGATGGCATGCCTCATTGTTAATCCACTTGGCTGCGTGCATTGTGAAACAAGTAACCGTCAGCAACTTCCACATCGTCGTCAGGTGGTTTCTTAAAAGTGTCATCATCGGCCTCATCTTCCGCATGCGTCACTGCCTCTTCTGCCACCACCGGTGCTGCCTCTCCTGCTGCATGCCGTGCTGCCTCTTCTGCTGCCTGTCGTGCTGCCTCTCCTGCTGAATGCCGTGCTGCCTCTTCTGTTGCCTGCCGTGCTGCCTCTTCTGCTGCCTGCCGTGCTGCCTCTTCTGCTGCCTGCCGTGCTGCCTCTGCTGCTGCTAGTCGTGGTGCTTCAAGTTGTGCGGAAGTAATCTCAAACTTCATTTGCATGACTTCTCCCACGTCCCCAGGTCTTGGGCAAGGCTCGATGAACATTCGAAGGTGCGGAAATGCTTCATGAACTTTGTCACGAAATTCATCCAAGTTGCTGTTTTCTCCCATCCATGAACCATTCCATTTCAAAAACTCCATCTCCTGTGTAGTCCAATGGACTGGACCTTGGCGAGCACCGATACCAAAGATAAAATACCAATGCCATGAATGGGCCACAATGTGCAACCACATTTCCCCATTCCATCGATGACACAACATGCCCCAATCCAAGTTTGAAGGCCTTCCTAACATTGGACCATTCTGGATCAATTCATTCTGTACTACTATTTGTAACCCACTTTTGGGGTGCAAGTGCATGTCAAAAACACCATTCCACATTGTGTTGCTCAGCTTGGGCTGCGCGTCGTGAAATGCCAAAAAGAACCGTGGCGTGCACGCATGTTCGGCTCCAGGGTTGATACATGTCTCCGTTGCCCAACCAACAACCAAATGTTGTGCGTAAGTGTTTTCGTGCTCGATTTTTTCCAGATTGTGTTGTGATTCAACTACACACACGACATAGTGCTCATTTTTTGCATTTTCCAGCAGCCAGTTAATTTGTTCCACAAAGAGGCCTGACATCGCCACCGTCACTTGCAATGTGGTGCCCTCTGACGTCTCCTGCAAAGTAGTGTGCGAATCTTCCTCTGGCGCAATAAGCGAATCTTCCTCTGGCGCAATAAGCGAATCTTCCTCTGGCGCAATAAGCGAATCTTCCTCTGGCGCCGAGAGAACACCATGTGAGCGAGGAGTCCAACGCCGCCGCCATTTCAATGGATTCCATTTCAATGCATTGGCACCATTTTTTCTTCGCCACCCCATGTAGCACAATGCAAGCACACACAGAATCAACATTACAAACAACATGCCTTTACCCAAATGCAACATTTTCTTTTTCTTTTCAAAACTCTGGTATGGATTGCATCACCGTTTACCGGATGCCACGTGGCGCTGGCACTGTGTAGAGTTGAAAGTGCAGGAGGAAGTGCAGAGTGAATGCTGTTGCGAATGTGACTGTCAACACTTCCATGGACCCTGCCACATGATGTCTGACCGCCCAGCTCAACAACGATTGAAGCAAGACCATCATGATGCCTGCAGCAACTGCTTCCGATATGATGTGCATATTCATTCACCAAAAAAAGAAAAATGATAACATAACACAATGGTGAGCAAAATTGCATATCTAGAGTGGGAGCAAAAGGTCATATCCATGGCCAAATCCCGATGCACTAGCTTGGACTACATGCGCCAAGGTGAAAACACACCTAGAGACGGTGTCGCGAAACTATTGCGCCGTGTTGGCTACAGTGTAGTTGCAGATTTTTATGCGAGTGATGGCCGACGTTTCAGTGACCTGGTGTCGTCGGAACCACCCAAAGTTTCAAAGGCGGTGCAAGTAACTGGTAACGGTGGTCTGATGTTGTCTAAGCCGGTGGGGTTCCAGTCCGGCATAGACTTGGACAATAGGTTCGTTGTTGTAAATCAAATGTTTAGTCACCCTGGAATAAGTCTGGATGGAGTCCTGACAATGCATCAAAAGGTTGGGAAAACGCTGAATGTAGTGAAACGCGTGTCGGGTGATGCTGATGCCATACTATTGACGCAAATCTTGCTGTCATTAATGCGGAAACGTAAATTTCACGACGACTTGCATGTTTCTTCTTTCATCGCACAATGGCTATCACATATTCAATTTTTTTGCCAAAACAACCAGTACGGATTTGATGTAGTCTTTATACGAAACACCGTCGTAGACTACACAGTAGTAACTGCAAAACACGTGCAGCGCCACACAGGGGCGTTCTACATGAAGGCAAATGAGGGTAGTAGCAATTATGCATATGCATCTGATCCCGATGGTCTATTTTGCGCTATTACGCAAGATGGTGTGTCCTTAGTCAGCCGAGACAGTCTTGTGAACCAACACATACATTTATGCAACAGCATGGGTACATTTGTGATGACAAACTTCACGTCGGTCTTGCTTATCAGCATTCTAGCTCTCATCACACCAATTTTTGCCAGCAAGCGGGACATGATTTTCTTCTTATTGCTGGCTGCGTTGATACTTGCATACCTATGGCATTAGCTCACTTGAAGCCTTCAAATGGTGAACCACGTGTCGTGGCAGCCTTCATTGACGGGTGGTGCCGACAGTTTTTGTTTTTACATTTCCAGCCTTTTTTGGTTATAGCCCCGCATAGCTGGTGGTGTGTGCAGAATGAATCGTCTTTCTTGCAAAGAGTGCCTATTCTCGTGATGGCGTTGCATTTGCCGTGCACAGGTTTCATGAACCATTCGGGAATTTTGTGGTATCCTTGTTTCTTGAACTTCTGTATAGTCGTGTCGGTCGCCAAGTGCATCACACCTGCAATGTGTCTGCTGCATTGCGCTACTGAGGTATATGGCACATGTAGGTCGCTGCATTGGAAGGATTGTCCAGTTTCAGCAGCAGCCAACATAAACGCAGATGCTGCAATGACACTGGGTGTGAACTGATGTAATCCTTGCTGCAGTGCTATCTCCAGCACAAAAAGCGCCGCACAAGTCGCAACGTCGTTGTGTCGCAAGATGCTTGCATAGACTTCAAAGTAAGATAACATCGTAACAGGGTGTACGTCAAAGTCCAACACACCCAGTATTTCCAGTTCCAATTGTAAAATTTCCGCTGGGCCATTGGTTAGATGGAATATGTGTACCCACTCGCTTGCCGGCTGGTAGTCGTGTCCACCAGTTCCCAACTTGCTGGCTATAAACATGCAGGCACATCCAACTGCTTGTAGTCTGAACCTGTCTACAGGGGTGCACTTCATGTAAGCATCCAGGTAATGCACTGCGTTGTATATGACGTCGTCGCCCTGTTGCAGATCGTAGCTTTGATACAACATCCATTCCACCAGAATCGTCCTGCACCTCATCATCTCCTGGTCCAAGGCAAGTCTGACCCAGCTTCTGCTTTGCCTCGTGTCATAATATTCCCTCAATGACGTGGCTGGGTATGTGGAATCATGCACCCTCATTTTCCTGGCGTGCTCGAGTATGCTGTAACAGGCCCATGGCCGATCATGGGGGTCGTTGAGTATCGTTTGAGGGATGTCGACTTCCAAGTCTTCCTCACAGCAGTACAAATCCATCGCCACACTCCCAGGGCACACCTCACCAGAATGCCTCGTATTTGAGCTCGTATCTGCCAGTTTGACTTCCACCGCAGTCATGACTTTCACCCCTGACCTGTGTGTGCAGATCCTATATGTGAGTTTGACTTTTACCACAGGCATGACTTTCCAACAACCTTTTAATTCCTAAAAGTCATTTTTTCGCAAGTATGACAAGAGGTAGGTCGCTCTACCAGCGGGCAGCGCTCGTCAATGCTGGTGAGCACAAGGATGTTGCACACAAGTCTGTCGTGCGCAAGGCTATGGCGGACAAAGCTGTCAGGCGGTGCTTTTGGTGCAAGAATACAGGACATGTGATTAAGTCATGCCCTGAGCATCAGCGCTACAAAGCCCAGAAGCAGCAGGCAAGGGAGGAGAAAGCCAGGGACATGCAAGTCCACCCTCCAAGCAAAATGGAGGAATGTGCATTCAAGACATGCTACAACACATGGCTGTGCAGTCTATGTGGTCCCTGCCATCTCAAATTACAATCTTGCCACACATGTGGACAGGTCTGTCTGAAGTGCATGCAATCAAATGCTATGCAATTCCCTACTGGTGCACGGGGTGTATGCCCTCTCTGTCAAAAGATGCTGGAGCTTAAGTCCTGAAGTCGATTTTCTCCTGTACCTGACAAGATGTATGTATGGGTCATCTTGCTGCTGACAACACTCTTAATCGCTTGCCTTTATTTAAGGAGCAGGAAGTATATGCAAATCTCGACATCGGAGATGCTGCTTCCGCTGTGGGTGCAAGCTGACGTGAGCAGACACGACGCCGTCATATACACCAAACATGGGTGTGGTGCGTGTCATGCTGCCATACAAATATTGGGCGATAGTGGCATCGTCTTCAAGACGCATGAATTGGGCACCCACGAGAAACAAGTCTTGGTCACGCACACCCGCCAAACCACGTACCCGTATGTGTTCCTCCATGGTGGGTTCATTGGTGGTACGGACGATCTGAAGAAACACTTAGAAACACCGATCGGGCAGGCTTCTGTCGTTCACGCAACGGGCAGGCTCGTTCGCACTGTGTCCACACCAAATGATGGTAAGGTTGTAGTTCAGTACTTGGATGACGGTTCGCAAGCAGTCATGCACCCCGCATTGCTTGTGGGGTCTTTTTCAACTCCCTTTGTAGTGCAATAAAAGCGACATAATGAACATTGGCAACATCCAGAGTAAGAATGCCATTTTACTTAAGAGCACTTAAAATTATTGTGAGGAATGCAAGCGGCATATGGGGTCGGATAGCACGGCCATACATGACATGATGCAAAACTTCTTAGACAAGTATGTCCCCGACGAGATGCACGATGAAGCGGAGGCTGAACTGGGATCTGTCCTTGCCGAATCGGTCGCTGTAATAGCTCGCCACATCACACAATGCGCACATGAAGAGGGCAAACGGCAAGCAGTGAAGAAATCGAAACCAAAGTCGGATAAGCCCAAGTGCACCGCTACGAAGAAGGATGGCACTGTGTGTGGTGCCTGCGCTTTGCCTAATTCCACATTATGCGGCAGGCACTCCAAGGAGGCCACTTAGCTCTCTCCGCCCCTTCTTCTCCACCTCCCTCCACCTTGACTCGCTCTCCTCTAAATAGCACAAATTTTTAATCAAGACATTGCCTAGCAGCTGCACCAATTCAGCCTCATTGTTTATAATCAATTTATGCAATGCTGCAGCCTTCGCAATATCTTCATCATTGTGGAATGCCGATTTGTCTTTGTCGAATGCATCTTTGAGATGACCATACATGACATTAGGACCAGGCATAAATGTTCCATAGCTTTCGCGCAGTAGAGCGCAGAGCAACCGGGCCGTGTGCACACGTGATAAATCATTAATGTCCTTCAGTTTTAAGTCACACCCATCTTCGGCACTGTATCGCTGGCATAGGATAGACATGACGTCCTTTAGGAATAACGGGTCTCCCTTGGGAAGCTCCTTGCGTGGCCGCCTTTCATCCCGTGCCACTTCTGCCGCTGCCAGTCTCTCCGCCTCAGCTAGTCTCTCCGCCTCAGCTAGTCCAGCCTGCCCCCAAATATTTTTCTGTCTGTTTTTCTCTGCCTTCTGTCTGTTTTTCTCTGCCTTGTATTCTTTAAATTTTTCAACGATGTTTTGATCCCGCCATGAAAGGTATCTTCCTAGTGGAATAAATTTATTGTTGTATACATCAGCATTGGCTTGGTAGTCAGCTTCTATGAAATCATCGAATTCGCCTTCATCAAAGAACTTTCGGTTAAGTGAGTTAAACTTGAACAATTTCACATCCGCATCGGCCTGGGTCGTATCGAATTTCCCGGCCTGGGGTGCCTCCCCTTTGCCTGGAATAAAATGAGGTATTGGATCCTTTATGAACATTAACGCATTTGCTTTTGGTTTGGGTTTTGGGTGCGGTATATGTTCTGGTAACCGAACCTTTGTTGGTCGTGGTGTAGCACTCACTTCGAATTTTTTTGATGTCTTCAATCTTGACTTCTTAAACCATTCCTGTCGTGCAGCCTCTGCCGCCTCTGCCTCTGCTGCTGCTGCCTCCTCCGCTGCCTTCTTGGCGGCGCTTCTTGCTGCAGTTTTTGCCTGTGCAGCCTCTGCCTGTCGTGCCGCCTCTGCTGCTGCTGCTCCTGCCTTTTTTGCCACTCTTTGCGCCTCCTGTGCTGCGTTCTCTGCTTCTGCTTTCTTGGCTTTCACCGATTTTGCATGATTATTTCCACTTTTCAAAAGGCAATCTTGAATGATTGGCAATTTGCTTCTGTTTATTTCAGTCAACTCCAGTGTGTTATATGTTTGGAATTTGTTGAACAATCTCTTTCTCTGATCTTGCGTTTTCCACGCTTTTTGATCTGTGTCGCTTCTGCATGTTTCATGTTTTTCGTCAATAAGCTTTGAGTAATAGTCATTGATGTTTTGATTCGCTTCCTTCACTGCCTTCTTGGCTGCTGCTGCCTCCTCCTCTGCCCGTGCCACTTCTGCCGCTGCCAGTCTCTCCACTGCTGCAGCTGCTGCCTCCTCCTCTGCCCGTGCCACTTCTGCCGCTGCCAGTCTCTCCGCTTCCTCTGCCCGTGCCACTTCTGCCGCTGCCGCCAATTGTCGCCCCCGCCGCCCACGCAGAGCTGCCTGCAGCCTCACAGCTGAATCTTGTCGTCTCTGCTTTGCTGCCTCCTCTGCTGCTGCCGCCGCGCCCCTCTCCTCCCTCAGTAGCTGGCTTGCCCGCCGTGCCCTCCACCTACGCATAGGCGCCTGCACCTTCACCGCTGCTGCCTCCCTCGCTGCCCGTGCCGCTGCTGCCTCCTCAGCCTTCTTGGCTGCCTCCTCTGCTGCCCGTGCCGCTGCTGCCTCCCTCTCCTCCCTCAGTAGCTGGCTTGCCTGCCGTGCCCGCCACCCACGCATAGGCGCCTGCACCTTCATCACTGCTGCCTCCCTCGCTGCCCGTGCCGCTGCTGCCTCCTCAGCCTTCTTGGCTGCTGCCTCTGCCGCTGCCTTCTGTGCTGCTGTTGCTGCCTCTGCCTTCTGCTGCCATGCCGTTCGTGCCTGATGCCCACGAAAAGCCGCTTGTATGGGCGGTGCTGCCTCTGCCTGTCGTGCCAACCGCTCCTGCTCTGCCGCCGCCGCCTGCCGCATCACCGCTGCCTCTGCCTCCGCTGCTGCTGCTAGTGCCTCTGCTGCTACCGCTGTTGCTGCTGCCTCCCCCGCCTTCTTAGCTGCTGCTGCTGCCTGTGCCGCCTGCAGCCTCAACGCTGCCTCTGT
>Ga0129327_10000044_pt1 | contig 62120 bp, 49 predicted proteins | sample CPBDNA_6_FD_111799 | JGI IMG/M metagenome (GOLD analysis project Ga0129327, IMG submission 111799) | Freshwater to marine salinity gradient microbial communities from Chesapeake Bay, USA - CPBay_Spr_31_0.8_DNA | ecosystem: Environmental > Aquatic > Marine > Coastal | place: USA: Chesapeake Bay... | reverse complement strand
TCGCTCGCCAAATACTCCATTCACATTGTTGGGGAATGAATACGACCACATCCAGTCCGGCAGCCAACTGAGCCAATCGGGCAGTGGATTGGAATTTGGGATGCCCCAGTCACCGTCGCCACTGATTTGGCATCCAATGCGTCCGACGCCATACCCGAGCATCAATCCGGGAGCAACGGAGTCAGCCAAATGCAAGAAGTGAATGCCATTTTTCCTTGTGTAAGCATAAACCGCAAGTCCACCAACAATCAACCCGCCGTAAATGGTGAGGCCACCAAGGAAATTGGAAAGAGAAGGGTCGGTGAAAAATCGAACCAGTTCGTCAGGGTACTCAAACAGGTGGAATAGCTTGGCACCTGCAACGCCTCCAATAGCCGCTGCAGCTACAATTCCACCGACATGGGTATGGGCTGGAACCTCTAGTTTTTCGGTTTTTACGGGCTTCGAACGGGTTGCGCGGGTTTCCCACCATTTCCATCCAATCATTAGGCCGGCGCAAGCAATTCCGAGTCCGATACTACCTTCGAAACTAAACAAATGGGACTGAGGTAAGCCACTGGAAAATAACTCTTTAGAGTTGTAAAATAAATAAATAAATTTCCAACCGATGAGGAATCCAATGAGTCCCTGCGTCAGCCATTCGACAGGCGATACAGGCCCGCCGCTTTGAACGGACACGGTGGAAGCTTCGAAAATTCCTAGCTTTTGTTTGCGGTCCATCTCCCGTTTGAGGGTGGCTGCAGCGGTGACGAAGGCCAGTGCGACGAAAAGACCAAATGAGTTGATCAACTTGAGCGCAGGCAATTCCCATCCAAAGAGGTCAAAGAAGGCGTGGTAGAGCGTTGGATACATTGAATCGGTGGCGTTAATGGCGATGGCCTTGCATGAAACCAGCTGCGCGAATGGTTTGTAGGTGAATTTCCGCGATTTCGTTGGCGGCTACTTCTGCAGCGTCAACACCCACGCGGACATATTCGGGCGTGTATCCGAATCGCAGTCCGTCTTCGACAGTATCTTCAAAAAGCACTTCACGCGATTGCGACAGGAATTGTTCGTAGTGGGCGCGTTGTTTTTTCAAAGAAAGAGTTCGCAATATTTTCGTGCGCTCTTTTCGAATGTTCACGGGAACGGACTCTTCCAAACGCACAGCCGTGGTTTTTTCACGTTCCGAGTAGGTGAAGACGTGAAGGTAGCTGATGGGCAGCCCTTGGAGGAATTCGTATGTCTCTTGAAATGCGTCTTCGTCTTCCCCAGGAAAGCCAGTGATGACGTCAACTCCGATGCTTGCGAGTGGCATATTTTGACGAATACGAGTGATGCGTTCCGCGTATAAATCCGTCCGATAACGCCGGCGCATCGATTTTAAGATGCGATCCGATCCACTTTGCAACGGGATGTGAAAATGTGGCTGGAAGCGTTCACTTTTGCTGACATAGTCAATGATGGCTTCATCCAAAAGGTTGGGTTCAATGCTGCTGATTCGCATGCGAGGAACAGCGATGGCATGATCAAGTTCTTGCACTAAATCCAAAAAAGTCTCCCCAGTACTTTTTCCAAAATCGCCAATATTCACGCCGGTCAAAACGATTTCCTTCGCACCTGAATCCAATGCTTTGCCAGCCATCCGAAGGGTTTCCGCAACCGTTGCATTCCGTGACCTGCCGCGTGCGAGTGGAATGGTGCAAAAGGAGCAAAAATAATCGCAGCCATCTTGAACCTTTAAAAATGCACGCGTTCGATCATTGCTCGAAAATCCAGGGACAAAAGCCTTTACTTCCTTGATGGGATTGACTTCAATGGCAGCGGGATCATCCGGCTGCATCTTGATCAGATGCTTCGCTAGGTTGAATTTTTCCTGCGCACCGAGGACGAGGTTAACGCCCTCAATTTGACTGATTTCCTGAGGTTTGAGCTGCGCATAGCAGCCAACTACGGCAACAAATGCATGGGGATTTCCATTGCGTGCTCTCCGCACTGCGTTTCGGCATTTGGCGTCAGCTTGATCGGTAACGCTGCAGGTGTTAATCACGACAACGTCAGGAGCATCATCAATTCCGACGCGCGCATAACCGGCGTCTGCCAAATCACGGGCTATCGTCGATGTTTCGCTAAAATTCAGCTTGCATCCAAGGGTGTGAAATGCCGCTGTTCCTCCGGGTGTCATGCAGCGAATTTAAACCAGAATTGAGGTGCTCATTCCCTAAATTGACGGCTCATTTTGAATTTTTGCAACCATTTGCGGAATTCGCTGTTATATTGCAGGACCTGAATTCTGAAACCAATTCTCATGCGTAATTTTTTATTTGGTGCATTAGCACTCTTGTTTGCGTTAACATCTAACGCTCAGACCTTCTCCAACGCTTCTTCGTCTTTGCCCGACAGTTACAACAGCGGCAACTGTGTCGGCTTCACCGACATGGACAACGATGGATATGACGACATCGTCGTTTTGGATGGATCTACAACGGTAAAAGTTCTGTACCAGAATGGTTCGGGCGAATTTACCGAAGTAAATTACGGGGATGTTTCAAACAATAACCAGTGGGGCATGACCATTGGGGATTATGACAACGATGGACACAAAGACGTTTTTTCGGGCGGATCATATGATGGCGTGCACGTTAAGCACATCGACGCGGTAGGGCAGTGGTCAGACTTCGACCTCGAAAATGGTTCAATGTTCATGCAAGCCTGCAATTTTGCGGACATTGACAACGATGGTCAGCTTGATGTTTTTGGATGCCATGATGATGCGCTCTCGCGCATCTGGAAAGGAAATGGTTCGGCATTGGATTTCGATGCAGACCTCATTGACCTCACGAATTATGATTACAGCGACTATCCTTCCACCGACCACAGTGGAAACTACGGAACGGTTTTCTGTGATTTCGATCACGATGGCGATTTGGATCTAACCATTGCCAAATGCCGACAATTTGTTTCGGACCCGAATGACCCACGCCGCATCAACCAAATCTGGATGAATAACGGCGATGGTACATGGTCAGAAGTTGCTGAGGAGCGAGGATTGGTGTTGAATGAGCAGAGCTGGACCGTGGATTATGCGGATTATGACAACGATGGTGACTTTGATTGTTACCTGACCAACCACTCCACCACGATGAAGCTATTGCAAAACGATGGCAGTGGATACTTCACCGACGTCACGGACGAGGCGGGCTTGGGGGCCAGTGGTTTTGTGTTGCAAGCAAAGATGACTGACTTTGACAACGATGGATTTGTTGATGTTCTGATCTCAGGAGGTTTCCATTCATATTTTCACAACAATGGCGACGGTACATTCACAGAGGTAAATACCTTCGTTGCCGGCGATACCATGCACAGCTTTGCTGTTGGAGACGTCAACCGAGACGGCTTTGCAGATTTGTACGCGAGCTACGGCAATGGATACAATAGTCCTGATAACAACAACGATGACATTTTGTGGTTGAATCAGGGCAATGCCAATCATTGGATCGCTTTCGATTTGGAAGGCATTGAATCCAACAAAGACGCTGTAGGCGCAACCGTAGTGATTACAGGCGACTTCGGCACGCAAATCCGAGAGATTCGTGCAGGTGAGAGCTATGGCATCACTAACACATTTGCGTGTATGTTTGGTCTGGGAGAAAATGACACAGTCGAGACGGCAACGATCAGCTGGCCAAGTGGCATGGTGACAATCATTGAGAATCCGAGCATCGACCAATACCACAACTTGCTCGAAGCACCGTGCATGACGGATTTGATTCTGACGGTTAGCGGAGAGACATCCATTTGCCCGGGAGAAACGGTTGATTTGATTGTAGAAGGCGAGTTCGCCAGCTACGCGTGGTCCAATGGAACTACGGAGTCTACTTTGGCAGTAGGTGAAACAGGAAACTATAGCGTAACCGCATACGACGCAGATGGATGTGCAGCTGTATCAACAGTGGTGTCGGTGCAGGTTGTAACAGCTGAGGCTCCAGTCGTGAATGCACTGGGAGAATTAAGTTTCTGTGAAGGCGGTTCTGTTGATTTGGTTTCAGAGAGTTCAGGAGACTGGACATGGTCCAATGGGGAGGAAACACAAAGCATTAACGTCACAGAGTCCGGCACGTATTTTTTGACGGTCACGGATGTCTGTGGAAATGCGAACCCATCGGCGGAATTCATCGTGCTCGTGTTGGAAGCACCTGAGACACCGGTAATCACAGGACCTTCTGAATTAGACGGGCCGCAAGTCATCACATTGGAGTCCTCTTCTGAGACAACCCATTGGTATGATTCCGAGACTGCGACGGAAGCAATGGCTGTAGGAGCAACGTACGAGTTGGATGCACAGTCGTCAACCACGGTATGGGTCGAGGACATTTCAGCTGAAGATATGGTCGAAGGAGCAGGAGGCCGTGCTGAAACAGGCGAAGGTCAATACCACGACAACAGCATTCGTTGGTTGCTTTTTGATGCATACGAGGACATCGTGATTCGCAGCGTTGACGTATACGCGAATGGAGCGGGAGACCGTGAAATTGGCGTTGTTGATTCCGAAGGCAACGTGGTAGCGTCTGCTGTTTTTGAAGTTGCTGATGGAATGAATACACTTGAGTTGGATTTTGAGTTGGAGCAGGGCAATGATTATGGCTTGCGCAGTTTGGATAATGATCCCCAGCTGTGGCGTGACGCTCCTGATACGGATATGGCTTATCCGTATGCTATCGGAGACTTGGCTTCAATCACACAGAGTACAGCCGGTGGAAACAATGCCTACAACTACTATTATTTCTTCTACAATTGGGTGGTCCAGACTCCATCGATTGCCTGCGCATCCGAACGCATTCCTTTCACCATCAATGTGACCGGAATTTCAGAAGCGTTGGGGATGACATTGGATTTGTACCCGAATCCATCCAATGGACGGGTGCAGTTGAATTCGAATGAAATGTCAAACACGCCATTCGAATGGAGTTTGATGTCGACTACCGGAGCGCTTGTTGACCAGGGCATGGCGTCATCAGGAGAATGGTTGGATTGGTCAGGATTGGCCAAAGGCACATATGTGTTCCGATTGAATTCAGAAGAAGGCACCATCATCAAGCAGGTGATTTTGCAATAAAACGGTGAGCTTCGCATGAAAAGAAAACAGCGGCCTTCTGGCTGCTGTTTTTTTTTGATCATAGGCCAAGGGTTGGGGTTGCCCTTATTGGATTCGGTCAATGGCCGTGCCGAATATTCCCTGGGATGCGCGTTCAAAGGCGTCGGCTTGTCCCCGTCTGATTTCCACGATGATGGTGCAGGATTCCAAAAATATTTGTTCTTTGGGCTTTGCCTGCCATTTATCGAGGTGATTCATAATGGTTCCCATTAAATCATACGGAAACGAAACCTTGAAGGAAGCCAAAATGATTTCTTCTTTTATTTCTGCGGCCTCAAGTGCGCAGCGCGTAGCCGTGCGATAGGCTTCAATTAGCCCGCCAACGCCGAGCTTAGTTCCTCCGAAATATCGAATTACGACTCCGAGGCAGTTGGTGACGTTCATGCTTTTGAACGCTCCTAAGATGGGTGGACCTGCGCTGTTGCTGGGCTCGCCGTCGTCAGAGGTCCGCCACGTATCGCCATTCATCCCAAGCCGATAGGCATATGCGTGGTGTCGGGCATCGTGGTACTTTTTTCTGAGGCTTGTCAAATGACCTTCGACTTCATCTTCAGTTTTGATCGGAAATACATGGCCAAAATGCTTGGACCCTTTGACTTTATGCATTCCGGACGCTGGCTCTGCCAATGTCAGAAATGAGTCTTGAGGTTGCGTGTTTTCCGACATTATTGGGCGGTAGCTTTTACCCGTTTTGGCTGGAACTGTATTCGGGAATGAGCGCGTGCAAAAGTGATAGTGTCTCTGGATGTGCGCCTTTAGTTTGAGACAAGGCAATGATGCGTTCGAGGTCCGCGGCCTTCAAGGAAGGTGGGGTATTGGCGCGCATGATTTTTGGATGGTGCGTAGGCAAGAGGGACTCGCGGTTTGAGAGCAATTCCTCGTGCATCTTTTCGCCAGGCCGCAATCCGGTGATGGCGACTTTAATATCTTTTCCTTCTTCCATTCCGGCCAAGGCGATCATTTTCTTAGCAAGGTCCATGATCTTGATGGATTGGCCCATATCAAAGACAAACACATCGTCTTGCTTTCCGATGGCTGCAGCTTCAAGCACGAGAGAGACGGCTTCGGGTATGGTCATGAAATAGCGCGTGACTTCCTTGTCTGTTACTGTGATGGGGCCGCCGGCTTCGATTTGCTTTTTGAAAAGTGGAATGACGGATCCGTTGCTGCCCAGCACGTTGCCAAAACGGGTGATGACACACTGGGTTTTGGAAGTCGATGCACGTTGAAGCACTAAGAGTTCAGCGAGACGTTTCGTGGCTCCCATCACGCTTGTGGGATTCACTGCTTTGTCGGTGGAGATGAAGACAAACCGAGGACACCCCGATGCTTCAGCCGCCATTAGTACGTTTAGGCTTCCCATGGCATTGGTGTCGAACGCCTGCCAAGGTTGCTTTTCCATCATTGGCACATGCTTGTATGCGGCCGCATGAAACACCACATCCGGTTGGAAAGACTGCAGCGTAGCAAGGATCTGTTCTGCATCGCGGACGTCGCCAATTTGTAGATCCACCATTGCCTCAACTCCCAATTGTACGAGTTCCAAATGGAGGTCGTGCATCGGGGTTTCCGCTTGGTCAATCGCAAGGAGTACAGAAGGTTGGTAACCAAGTAGTTGACGAACCAATTCAGAGCCGATGGAACCTGCGGCACCTGTGACGACCACCCGTTTTCCCTGCATGTTTTCAAGAATGGGATGGGAATTCAATTCTATGGGTTCCCTTCCCAATAAATCCTCGATGCGCAGCTCCTTTATTTGTCCAAATGATAAGGCGCCATTGATCCAGCGTTCCACTGGAGGTACGTCCAAAGGACGAACGCCATGACGCAGTGCCATATCGACCATCACGCGCCGTTTTTCTTTGTCGAGGTTTTGGATTGAGAGGATCATTTGATCCACGCGGCCATCGGCAAACAGCATCTCGGCCTGGTGGGCATTGAGGATGTCAATGCCTTCGATTTTCTTGCCGATTTTATTGCGGTCATCGTCGATGAAGGCAATCAATTTCATGCCTGACTCACCCAATTCTCGATCAATGGCCTCTTTTGCCAAAAGGCCCGCTTCGCCTGCGCCATAAATGGCAATTTGGGTCTTAACCCCTGGATGCCTCTTGTTTTGGAGGTAAAGCCATTTGACGGCCCAGCGACTGGAAACCATAATTGCCGTGGTCAAAATCCACTCAATGCCTAGAATGCTGAATGGAATCCAGTAGGGGGCATTTCCCATTTGAGCTGCGATCAGGTTGGCGCTGGCGAAGACAATTGTGACCGCGCTCGTGCACATTGCAATTCGTTTGACATCTTCTAACCCCGTGTGCCTGATGATTCCGGCGGATGTACTGAAGAGTAAAAATGCTGCCAGTCGTGCTGTGATGAAAACAGGCAGAAAAGCCTTCCAAATCAGCCATTCTGCTTCGGGGATTCGAAATTCAAATCGGAGCAGAGCAGCGGTGTAGAGTGCAAGAATGCTCACACTGATATCCACGACGGTCACCATCCAGCGCGGTGCATGTCTTTTGGGCAGGAGAGCGTTCAGCATTTTAGCATCATCCTTCGAAACACAATGACAGAATGAAGGAGCGCGTTTTCAGTCCGTCCAAAGGGGCCGAAAATTCGGATTCGTCTTGGATCAAGATGTTTCTGCGGCCCATTTCAAATTTGCCTTCAATGCTGAATTTGAAGAAAGGCAGAAAAAAATCAACCCCTGCACCAATGTCAATGGATGAGTTGCCCGATTCCAAGCGTAAAATGTATTCGCTCTGCAATTGCTGATTCGTTTCTTCTTGCGATTGCATGTCCTTGCTGAGCTTCCCACCGACTAGTGCAAAAGCAGCCATATTTCCGATTCGATCAGTGCGTAGCTTGAGAAGCAAGGGGAAGTCAAGGTAAACGGCTTCGGTTCGTCTGCTTTTTATGGACACATCATCTTCTTCCTGGAAATGGTATTCCAACGTGCGATCTTGAAAGGATAGTCCGGGTAAAAAGCGCAAGCGAACATTTTTAGTCATGTTCCATGAGGCAACCAAGGCGAGATTGAAACCGGCTTGGGGTTGGTTCACCAATTGAACTAAGCTGTCCGAAAATGTAAAATCAGGACGCTGGATAATGTTGAAATCACTTTGGTTTCCTGCCAAGCAGAATCCGAAATGGTATTTCTTGGCATCAAATGCGGCAAGATTTTTCCGCCCATCTTGTGCTTGGCTTGCCCACGAAATAAGGAATATGAAACCACACAATGTCGCCGTCCTTGTCATGCTGCGCATGACGGTGTTTTGGGAAGGTTCGAAAGGAGTTGGCTGCATGCGTTGGAAGCGAGATGTGAGTTACAAAGCTATAACGGAGTGAACGAAGAAAAAATTGGATACGTGCTAATTTAGGTGGCCCAAATTTTAGGCCAGATAAAGGCGAAGATTGCAGCAACGAAGAGTCCGGTAAACGACCAAGCCATTGCTGCCATGCCGAGATAAAAAACGGGGGAGAAGAACACTTCGATATTTGATTGTTGCCGCTGTACAATGCTCGCGCGATCAGATTCCAGTAACACCGGGTTATCCCCCGCCAACTTTTCAAAGCTCTCATCGTTTAGGATTTGAGCTTCGACTTGCTGCATTTTTTGGGTTTTACGCGCTTCCAATGCATCCGAGGCAATTCCGTAGTACCAAAGGCCCAACCCCAGAGGAAGCAACAAGGCGAAAGAAAGTGTTTTTCGGGAAGCGTGCTTCCACCGTTCCAAAAAGTCATTGCCATACCGTTGGTAAGCCTCGTGTGTTCCAAAGGCTGCAACGGAGGTTAGTAAGGCTAGATTTAGGAGGATGCCATATTGGGTAGAGTCCTCCCACGTCCAAGTGCCCAGTGCATAGTATTTCAGCGCGAGCCATGCCAACGGCCCGCCGAAATAGAAAAGCCGGAGCTTATCCATTCATAGAGGATAAGAAGTCCTCATTGCTCCGTGTCTGTTCCATGCGGTCTTTCATGAATTCCATCGCTTCGACGGAGTTCATGTCAGCGAGGTGCTTGCGCAATATCCAAATGCGTTGCAAGGTCTCCTTGTCCATGAGCAAATCCTCGCGCCGGGTTCCGGATGAGAGGATGTCGATGGCCGGGTAGATTCTACGATTGGAGATGCGCCGATCAAGCTGAAGCTCCATGTTTCCGGTGCCTTTGAATTCTTCAAAGATCACTTCGTCCATTTTCGAACCGGTCTCCGTCAGGGCCGTCGAAATGATGGACAAGGATCCACCGTTTTCTATATTACGGGCAGCTCCGAAGAAGCGTTTGGGCTTTTGCAAGGCATTGGCCTCGACACCACCACTCAAGATCTTACCGGAACTCGGAGAAACGGTGTTATAAGCACGGGCCAAACGCGTAATCGAGTCGAGTAAGATGCAGACATCGTGTCCGCACTCCACCATACGCTTGGCCTTTTCCAAGACCAAATTGGCGATACGGACGTGGCGATCTGCAGGCTCATCGAATGTTGACGCGATCACTTCCGCATTCACACTTCGCTTCATATCGGTCACTTCTTCCGGACGCTCGTCAATCAACAAGATGAGCAAGTATACTTCTGGGTGGTTCAACGCGATTGCATTTGCCACATCCTTGAGCAAGGTGGTCTTTCCTGTCTTAGGCTGTGATACAAGCATTCCACGTTGGCCTTTGCCAATGGGAGCAAAGAGGTCCATGAGGCGAGTACTGATGTTTCCGCCACGCGTGCTCAACTTGAATTTCTCTTGTGGGAACAGTGGCGTCAGGAATTTGAAAGGAATTCGGTCCCGCACCCATTCGGGTGACCTTCCGTTCACGCTCATGACGTCAATTAAAGGATAGAATTTTTCTCCAAGTCGCGGAGGGCGCACTTTGGCTATGACGGTGTCGCCTGTTTGGAGGGAGAACTGTTTGATCTGCCGAGAGGTGATGTAAACATCGTCCGGTGAATTCAAATAGTTGTAGTCCGCGGATCGCAAGAAACCAAATCCCTCTTGCTGGATTTCCAGCACTCCTTCTGCTGTGATGATGCCATCAAAGTTGAAGCCATGTTCTTCCGGCTCGCTCAAATACCGGTCCTTCTTATCGTTCCGTCCATTTTTGCGATCGTTTCCGCGTCGGTCATTGCCGCGTCGATCGCTGTCGCGTCGATCGTTGTCGCGTCGATCGTTGTCGCGTCGATCGTTGTCGCGTCGATCGTTGTCGCGTCGATCGTTATTGCGTCGATCATTGCCGCGTCGGTCATTATTGCCTCGATCATTGTTCCGTCGTTCGCCGCGCTCATCGTTTTGCTTGTCATCTCCGCGCTTGTCATCTCCGCGCTTGTCTTCGCCTCTCTTATCATCTCGGCGCTTGTCATTTCGTTCTTTGTCGTTGGACCGTTTTTCAGATGAGCTTGAGCCTGCTTTCGTTTCTGCCGTTCCGTCTTCTTTTTTCGCATTAGAAGAAGGAGCGTCCTCCGCTGTGGCATTTTTCTTGGCTCGGCGCTCGCGAATGGCATCACCGGGTTGGCGCTTGCCTTTGGATTCGTCACGCGCTGTAGATTCGGCCTCTTTGGAATTTGTGGCTCCTTTTTTGGCTGGACGTGGAGTTCGGGAAGTCTTTGGCTTCTCCTGTTCTTCACTTGCTCCTTGAGCGGTGGATTTTGTGGACCGGGTGGCGGCTGTTTTGGGCTTCGATTCAGCCTTTTTGTTTTCGCCTGGCCGCAATGCCTGTTCGTCTAAAATGCTGTAAACAAGATCTTGTTTCTTCAGTTTTTCGAGTCGGCTGATTCCGAGTTTTTTTGCGATTTCCTTGAGTTCAAGGACCTTCTTCGCATTGAGTTCAATGATGTCGTACATCAATTATTGTATCAATAGTATGTTAAATGCTTGTGGGGTGTGTCCTTCTTCTAGGACCGGAGCTTTGTCAAAAGCCCTTTTGTTTTCAAATATGAAAGTGGTAGAACGAATCTAGAATATTCGCGCATTCGTTGAATGCTTCCTAATGTGGACAATGCAATGATACGGAAAAAAGATTAAACTCGCTGTCTTCTCATTCGATCGCCTAGTTCGACCACCTTCATGTCGTGCAATGCTCCTTTCTTGATTTCGAATTTTATGAGGGTTCTTTTCTGATGGAATCCCTGCATGCCGCAGGCGCCAGGATTCATATACAAGCCGCCCCAACTTTCGTCCTGCTTCACAAGCAAGAGATGGCTGTGTCCGCAAATGAAAACGTTTGGTCTGTGACTGAGCAAAGACTGGCGCACACCTTTCGCATAACGCCCAGGCCTGCCACCGATGTGTGTCATGAAAAATTTGATGCCTTCAATTTCCCAGCGCAATTCTTCCGCGGATTCAGATCGAATTACATGGTTATCAATGTTGCCAAATACAATTCGAGCTTTTTGAGGTTGTAGGGCTTTGATGGCATCGATGACTTCGAGGGATCCGATATCGCCAGCGTGCCAGATTTCATCGCAATCTTCGAGGTGGTGGTTGAGTCGTTCATCCCAATAACCGTGATTGTCGGATAGGAGTCCAATCGTCATGCTTCAACTGATTTCGATGATTGTATCATGATTTGAGCTTAATTTCGAGACTTTCGGCTAAATAAAACAAGATGAGCGTGCATTCAATACAGCCCAAGGTCCTCATGTTTTTCTTTTTGATCTTCTGTCTTCAGAGAAGTGATGCTTTGGCTCAATCAAATGAAAAAAAGGCTACCAAACGATACAACGAAGCTACACAATTTTACAGCGAGGGATTGCGCATGGAGGCCTTGACGAAGTTGGATGAAGCAATTCGCATCGATGCGGAGTTTTTTGACGCCTTCATGCTGAAAGGTCAAATTTTTGCAGAGTTGAAAGAATGGCAGAATGGAGTTGGCGCGTTGAATCGGGCATTTGAAATTGCGCCCATGGAGCGGGCGCGTTGGCAAGAATTATTGATCTCAATGTGCCACCGAGGCGGGATGCATAAAGAAGCCTATCATGCACTCGAAGTGGGCGAAGAGCTGAGCGGTTGGCAGATGCAGAGCATTCTTTTGGAAAGCTCCGTTCGATTTGCCAATGCTGCTATCGATGCGCCATCTGAATTTCACCCTACCGCGCTTTTGGGGGACGTGAATTCGAAATTGTCCGAGTATTACCCCGCCTTGTATTCCAGCGGTGACCGCATGGTATTTACCCGAGAATTAGTCAATGGCAATCAACCTTTTGGTCAGGAAGACTTTTTCGAAGCAAGAAAGGAGGGCGAGGAATGGTGGACCGTGCGCTCCATTGGTGAAATCAATACGCTACGTAATGAAGGGGCTCCCTCCATACGTGGAGATGGACGGCTCCTAGTATTTACCGCTTGCGCTGGAGTTGATGGTTCATATGGATCCAGGACAGGTGCGGGTTCGTGCGATTTGTTTCAAAGCGACTACAATGTTCGATCATCTTCGTACAACGATGCGATAAACTTGGATGAATTGAATTCATCGAAATGGGAAAGCCAACCGGCACTTAGCGCAGATGGTCAGTTTTTGTTTTTTGTGCGTGCTTTTCGTTCATCGGATACTGGCGAGGTAGTCCAGGATATATACATGAGTGAACGTGGCGATGAAGGCGATTGGCTGCCAGCTGTTGCTTTGCCGGGTGTCATTAATTCCAAAGGAAGAGAGGAGAATCCGTTTCTTCATTCGGATGGTGTTTCCCTGTATTTCGCTTCTGACGGATTGCCAGGGATGGGGGGCATGGACTTGTTTGTTAGCCGCAAGCAGGATGATGGCACGTGGTCGGAACCAGAAAATTTGGGCTATCCCATCAATACGCATGGAGACGAAAATAGCTTGCAAGTTTTCGCGGACGGCAGTCACGCCATCTTCGCAACCGATCGGAATGAGCCAGGAAATTTGGACCTGTGGGAATTTGACTTGCCCGTGGAAGTAAGCGCAGAGCCAGTGGCCTTATGGACAGGAGAAGTCCGGGATAAGTCGGGCGAGGCCATTGAGGCTAAGGTTCAAGTGCTGGATTTATCAGGAAGATTGTTGAGTACCCAGAATTCAGATCCGATTGACGGCCAATTCACTTTGTCGTTCACGACGGGTGAAGACGTAGTAATTCAAATTGAACATCCCGATTTCGCGTTTTTCAGCACTACGCTTTCACCCGATTCCGAGTTGGATCGGTTTATGTCCATTGACCTTCAAAAATTGGAAGTAGGCATTACGATGACGTTGCGCGATGTGCGTTTTGAAAAGTCATCGGCAGAGCTAGACGGTAGCTTTCAACCCGAACTAGAGCAATTGGCTAAAACCATGTTGCAGTCCGAGATTCGCATTGAGATCTTGGGCCACACAGATTCCGATGGCACGGCAGAAGTTAACCTTGCGTTAAGCGAATTGCGGGCAGAAGCCGTGGCTCAATTTCTCGAAAGTCGTGGCGTTGAACGTGGGAGAATGGAATTGCGCGGCTTGGGGGAAACTGCCCCAATTGCCTCCAATGAGACCGACGAAGGCAAGGCTGAGAATCGCCGGACAGAGATTGTGATCATCAATTGATTTGCCACTTCCAGGACAACCAAATTAGGCGTCCGGGCGCAGGATTGAAGTAACGCCCGCCGAATGCATTGGTTTGGAACCAACTGGAATACTGAGCGTTAAGAACATTCCGCACGCCAAATTGCCAAACATTCGCTCTGGATTGCAAGGACAGCCATGCATCCAACCGTTGATGGGCGTTGGACCAGTCGTCCTTGCTATTGTGCAAGGGCATTTGATCATTCCAATAGTGCATGGCGCTGATGGTCCATTTCTTGGCAGCATACGCGACTAGAAAGCTCGAAGCGTGGAGCGGTGTTCCAGGCAATGTTTCGGCCACTTGTTCAAAGGAGTGTCGATTCAAACTGGCTTGTGTTTGAAGGTGAAGGGTGTGCTGATTGGCCAGATTGAGGTTGGTTTGGAAAAAAGCTTCAATCCCGGTCATTTTCAGCCCCTCGATGTTGTCAACGTAAACGCCGTCATTTGCGGCAGGTACAGAGGCTATGGCATCGCTTACCAGTTGCTGATAGGCTTGCAGGGAATACGTGATGAAGCTGTTTGCTGCAGGAATTTCTCCCTTCCAACCCAGTTCAATGGCATTCGCTCGTTCAGGAGATAAATTCAGCGCCGTGTAATTGTCGGGGTCGACTAATTCGAAGGTGGTCGGATGGCTCGCCGCTTTTCCATATTGTAAAAAAACGCGTCCATAATCATTGAGCTTTCGGGAAAGTCCGAAGTACGGAAGCGCCGTGAGATGGGCGTAATTTTCGACGATGGGGAGGTAATCATTCTCGTCGATTGAGCCATTTCCTGAACCTTCACCTTCCGTCGAACGCTGCATCCATTCCAATGCAATCTGCACGTCAAATTGCCAATTGTCGTTTTCGAGCCTTCCTCCAGAACTGGCCCATGCATTCGTTGTGATGCTTTCAATGTTGTAACGGTAAGTGTCGGTCGACGTAGGCAAATCCGTTTCCTTTAATGAGAGCCTTTCGGCGCGCAGAATCGCCGTTTTATCCCAAGTCAGTTTGAAATCGTTTCCAAGAGATTTCGACTTGGCCGTCCACCATCTTACGGAACTAAATTGTTCTGATTCGTCCTTGTAACCGTTGAAAAAAGCACTGGTTCCAAATGGGTTTTCTTTATCGGAATGCTGGAGATAGACCCATAGCCCACTTTGTTTGTCCGATTGTTTCCGGACACTGCTATATCCGAGCCATGAGCGCATGCGGTCGACATGTGCATCGTAAGTGCCACCGGGTGATTGAGCGGGACTGTTCGCAGCGTCGGATGCATTGAGGGATCCTGGGAGGTCCCATGAAGCATCCATCCAGCCCAGCCATAAGTGGGTGAATCTCGCTCGATCGTTGGCTTTGCGCCGGTGCACCTCCACTTGTTTTCGGCCATTTGATTCATGAAGTCGTCCACCGGGAGTTTCACTCCAGAACCCGCGCATGGTCCATTCGATTGAATCGGCTACCGATTGCCATTGAAAGCCCGATTCGCTTGACATTTCACTGAGTGATACTCCGCTGTTTGAGCCATTGCTTGCGATCCGGGAATAGCCTTTCAATTGCGATGCATTGGCGGAGCTGTAACGGTGCAACGATTGTCCTAACAGCACCCCCCCATAACCGCTACCATAAATGGCTCCGACAGGGCCCTTGAGTACTTCGAGTTCGGCCATCCATTGGGGATTCCACGTGTCGAGTGGAGAAATCCCGCTTGCATTGGTGAGTACAAATCCGTCCATAAGCATGTGCACGTTACGAACGGCGAATGGTGCTCGGATTCCGCTGCTTCTGATTTGCAGCCGACGTGACCCGCCGAAACCTCGTGTTTCCATCCGCACGCCGGGAAGTGAATTCAATGCATCTTCAAGATCAGGGGATTTCCCGTTTTGAAGTGCCTCAGCATTCAAGCGATGGACATTGCCGCTGACGCGGTCTTCCGGTGTAGGGATGCGAAGGGCTGAGATGGTTGCCGTTTCAACAACGGTGGTGTCGGAGTTGGATTGCTCATCTCCTGCAATCGTGGCGGATGACGAGAACAAGAAAGCGGCCAACGCGAGTTGAGCGACACTGAAAAATTTCATTGCAGGTGGCAATTCGATAAAGGATACGCGCGTGGTGCGCGCGATGAGGGAAAGCTTAGTGCGATACTTGGAACGTGGATGTCACGGTTCCTTGGTCGTGAAAAGCTCGAATAAAGTAGGTGCCAGCGTTCCATTCGGATGTGGCTAGCGTTAGCGAGGCATCGTTGCCATTGAGCTGGCCTTGCTGAATGAGTTGTCCGTTGTAAGCATACACCTCATACGTTCCCTGAAGGAGCGGGAGGCCCCAATCAAAACGAATCACATCATTGGCTGGATTGGGAAATGCAGTCAGGGTAGCGCCAAGCTGCTGCTCATCATCAAGGGAAGAAGCGAATGCTTCGTTGCGAAATTCCTTGATAATATTAGGACCGCTGCCTGGGTAAGACGTTCCATTGAATGCAACATATACCGACCCGGTGTATGGATTGACGGCCACGTCCCGAACGCGTTGATTGAAGCTCGAGAAGAATTGGTCTTCACCGGTGACGCTCATGCCGTCTTCGGCAAGGTGCATGACGCTCAATCGTTCGTACTGGCCACCGAGGCCACCTAAGACGGCCATTAAAATTGAGTTTTGCCATTCGGGAATGGCTACATGGTCGTAGTATTCGATGCCATTCACTGCAATACAAGGGGTCCAGGCTTCCAGTGGCTCAATCACGTCATTGTCAGCACAAAAAGCTTGTTCTGATGCGGTGTTGCAAAACCCTTCTACTTGAGGCCAGCCATAATTTCCGCCTGCACTGACAATGTTTAGCTCATCGTTGGAGTTTTGACCATGCTCAGAACTATACACGATACCGTTTGCACCCAGCGCCAATCCCTGGCTGTTTCGGTTGCCGATGGTGTAGACGTATGACCCTGCGATGGGATTGTCATCGGGAATACTGCCATCCAGGTTGAGTCGGAGTGTTTTTCCTTGCAATGAACCTTCGAGCTGAGCCAATGAGGAAGAGCCAACGTCCCCAGTAGTCATCAACAAGGTATTGTCTGGCAGCACCAACAAACGGCTGCCATTGTGAATTCCACCCGCTTGAATCGTCAACAATGTTTGTTCATTCACCAATGCAGTGCCATCCCAATCAAATACGCTCAAATGCTCGTCTCCATTCCATGCACTTCCCGTGCAATAGACCACAAATACTTGAGGGGTATTTTCCCAATCGGGATGCATCGCCATCCCCAGCATTCCAGGTTCGCCGCTTCCATTGCTGATGACATTTCGCTCCAAGACGACGTTGTAGTTCCCGGTTTCAGGATCGATGCGCAAAACTTCACCCGTTCGCGAAGTCATCCAAATATGATCGTCGGGCCCCCAAAGAATCTCCCAAGGAAGCTGAACACCTGTGACAAAATTGTATTCGGTCAAAGTGGTGTTGCCAACTTCCCAGGTAGGTTGGGCTAAGGCTGCGATTGTAAACACGTGAGCGGCGAAAAGAAGGGGCGTAATGTGTTTCATGCGGCTAATTTACGTCTGTTCTTTGTTAGATGACAAAGATTACAGATTCCGTTTATACACTTCGTGCATTGCAATTGTTCCCGTTCCTTTGCTTGACTTTTGGGTGTTTGATTTCTCCCGCTCAGGCCCAAGTGACACCGGATTGGATGTTTGCATTGGAAGGTCCTTATGTTGGCCGATTTGAACAAGCGATGGAAGGCAATGATGAGCTTGTAACCTACGACGCCCGTTTCGATGGTTTGCGAAATGGAAAGGAAAATGGTTTTGTGCTCCAGGTAGCAAAGGAGGTCAATGGGGAAATTTTCAAATCCGTTCAGATGTGGAATTGGAATGACGCGAATCAAACCGTGGAAATCGCCTCCCTCAATGACAACGAAGCGGTCACTTCAGAGTGGTTCGTTTCATCCGGTACGTTGTCTACATCACTCACAAGGGGGGCGTCAGAAGGCCACGCAGCTGTCATAGAGCGATGGCGAATCGAAAGACTGCCGGGTCAATTGCGCTGGGACAAGTATGTCAACTTTGGCGACGGTAAATGGAAGTTTCGCTGGCGTTATGTGCTGGACGAAGTAGTAGAATAACGGCTTTTTCTGTTACGGTTTCGGATGCAATTGGATTGCTGCACAGGATCCGGCAGATATGGCAATGGCTGCGTCTTGCATCGCAGCATCTCCGAGCAAGATTGAACCATTGCAATTCCCAGGAAGAGGATAGGATTGAACCATTTCCGAGGTATTGATCAGGATCAATGTCTTTTCTTCTAAGTACGCACGTTCAATGGCGAGAACGCCTGGTGCATCGTTATTCAGATGATAATGGCATTGGCCGTACATCAGGCTCATGCGTGATTTGCGGAGCGCAATCCAATCGCGGGTCATTTCCCAAAGCCATTTCTCAGATTCGTTCCAATTATCGAAGCGCATCATGCGACGATTGTCAGGGTCATTCCCGCCGACATCAGCAATTTCATCGCCATAATAGACGCAAGGAATGCCGGGCTGCCCCATCAAAGATGCCATCAGCCAGCTCATTCGGAGATAACCATTCTGACCTTCGTGTTCTATCGTTCGGGTCCAACCGGCCAACTTGGTGTCTTCTCCAGGGTACAATGAACCCTCTGCAAGTGACGCGAACCTTGGCCGGTCTTGGTTGCCGGAAATGTTTCCCATCAAATGATGGGGTCCATAGGCGTCAATGCTCTGTTCGGCAATGGCAATCAAGTTTTTCAAATCAGGCTTTTCGCTTGTGAATGCTGCGACATAAGCATCGTACAAATTGAAATCAAACTGTGCATCGAGCATGCCGCTGGAAAGATACTTTTTGATCAAAGAGGGCGTCCCATAGGTTTCACCGATCTGAAAAACGCTTCTTTGTGAAGCAGCAGTAGCAGCCCTCACCTTGTTGGTGAGCCTTCTCCAAAACACCTCTGGGATGTGTTTGGTGGCATCATGTCGGAAACCATCAATGCTTGTGTTTTGAACCCACCACAATGCACTATCGGTCATGGTTTCATACACTTCCTCACGCTCCAGATCCAACGTGGGCATGAAGGTGTCGAACCAAGTCGTTAAGCGCTGAGAATCCCAAAGCTGGGTGTTGAGACTGCCATCGGGCAAGTAGAGGTTAGTGACCCAATCGGGATGGGCGCGGTAGACCGGATGCTCCTGATGAACGTGGTTTGCAACGTAATCGATCAAGATGTTCATGCCTTGTACGTGGATGGAATCTACCAAGGAATGAAACGTGCCCATGGAACCAAATCGGCGGTCGATTCCTGTTGAGGCAATTGGCCAATAACCGTGGTAGCCGCTAAATTTGCTCGTGATATCGGTCGACGGGTCGGACCAAAAACCCCAAGCGTCGTCGGGATTGGGCGTGATGGGAGAAATCCATATGGTGTTAATGCCAAGGGAGTCCAAATAACCGATGGCATCTTGGATGCCACGCAAATCTCCGCCTTTGTGATTGGCATCGGGATGCACGGCGGGGTCTGTTGATTTCCAATCGTTGGAAGGATCACCGTTTTTGAACCGATCGACCATCAAGAAATACATGATCATGGCTTGTCGATCGTGCCGGGTGAGCATTTCTCCTTGCCGCACGGGAGCGTCGTATTGCAGTGGAATTAACGCGTTTTGACCGATCCTGTATTGATTTGCAACCCAGATGCGAAGATGCGAACGTTCCACATTTTTGGTGCTTGTAGGCATATTGAATTCAAAGCTTCCATTGAGATCAGCCTCTCCCGTGTGGATGCATGTGTTGTTCCAAAAAACCGTGTAACTGGAGAACGGAAGCGTTTTGCAAACAAAGCGATCGGTGTAAGCGGTTGAGAGCGTTAACGGTTCCGATGCACTTCCGGTCTGTAAAATGGAATTGAACCCCCCAAATCCATTGGGCATCTGGTTAGGATTGGCCGGATCAGGGAATTCTTTTCCGTCGCTTACAAATTGGTAAAGGTGATTGCCTTCATCCAGCGTTAAGGTGACAAAGAGGCTATCTCCTTCTTGCTCCATCGGAAGGGGGGCGGACTGCCAACCGGTGAAGCTGCCTATAATGCTTGCCGATTGAATAGATTCGGAAATGGCTAGGCTTATTCGAACGGTCTGCTTGGCCGAACGAGCAACTGGAATGGCCACGGGTTCGGCTTTGGATGGGTCGGTGGACCAGAGTTCCAGATGTCCAAATGCTTTTGCGGGCGGTTGAGTGATGAGGACTGCAGGGAGAGAAGACAACGGATGCTGTTGAATCCTCAGTTCGGTCCCATTTTCCCAAACGACTGAATCGACGAGCCCCGTCCACGCATGAAAGTCATCCAATAGGACCCAGGTGCTGTCAGGTTCGAGGTGCACTGGCATGATGAGTGCTTCTTGAGAGGCAAGAGGAGACTGCTTTTCAAGTGAGCCGCATGAAGCGAATAGGGCAGACAAGACAAAACATAATGGCCACGCGAGCGCTTGGCTTGTCGAAGTGCGTCGGCTATTCATAGGGGACTCGTTTTGCGGGATGTGTTCAATCGCAATCCAAAAGAGAAATAATTTCGAATGGTGGCGGCCCAGGTGGATAGCTGAATCCTTCACGGACGATGTAATACCAGATTTCACTCAAGACTTGATCTTCTGCCAATAAAGGGGCGAACAAATCCTCCGGAATCAATGTGGTCCGAAACCTTCCGTCGCCCAAGGACTGGAGTTTTAAGTCAGGATTTTGGGTGACTTCACTTTCGATGGATAGTTCCACGCTTGTGAAAGCATCCACTTTGCCGAGGAGATAGATGTAGCAGTCGTCTTCTCCCATTTCTTGAAGTCCTTCGTAGAGGGTTTCTTTCGTGTTATCGTAGGTGATCGTTATGTAGTCGTCGGGCTCCCGAAGTTCTGGGAATACGCATAATCGGGCATCGCACAATTTGGGGATGATGTCTACGTGCATGTCTTCTGACTTGGCCTCGAAGGGAAAGCCTTCGGCCTCCATTCCGTTTCTTAGCTTGGCCAAGCACGAAATTCCTCTGGAAAAGAGTTGAGGACCATCTACGCCATAGTACTCTGTGGGCACAAAGGTCATGGAATACAGCTTGGGCCCAACTTTGTTGAGCTCTTGATGGCTTGCCGAATTGTCCCAATCGCCATTTCCAGCTGCGGGACCGGATGGGTCCCAGGTCCATAAATAGACAGCGGTATCTGGATAGGCATCAAGAATTCCCGAAAGTCCGTTGTTTTGAATGCCGTCTTCGCTTTGATTCATGTCAATGAACAAGGTCATTTCAGAATTCGCGTCCGTTGGAGAAGGGAGTACATATACTTTTTGAGCCGAGGTTGAAGTCCCGATCACTAGCCCTAACACCAAGGCACAAAGTGTGTTTGTTCTTGTCTTCATCATCCGTTGATTCGATTGAATTCAAAAGTGTAAATGTTGGTCGCAGCGTTGCCACATTCGCGTCGGTATTCAATGCGCATGCTTTGATCAAATTCACGGACCATCCCACCAAGGTTGTAGGACAAGGTGTCCGCTGGGGAATAAAGTTCCAGAAAAGTGGGGTAGAGGTCATCGTCAAAACCCCAAGTTCCGCCTTCTCCGAAGTAATTCTTTCCGGTTTCAATCGCGACATTGTAGGTGCGGTCTTCCTGGAATGTCAGCTGAATAGGCGTGGAAACGCCGTCGATAAAGAATGCGCTTAAATCGCGGGTTTCTTTGACGGGGCTATTCAAATCCTGTTGCGTGAAGCTGCTCAGCTCCCAGGTTCCCATCATGCCTTGAACCTTGTCAAAAGGGTCGCCAATCTCTCCTTCGGTTGTCGGTTTGCAACCCCATAAGAACAAAGACGCCAAGACCAGGGGCAGGGCGACGTTGATTGCGTGTTGTTTTCGTTTCATCAGAATTGTTTCCTATTCGTTTAGAGGCAACCGCCTTCTTCATTTAGTTCAAAACCTTGCACCGTGGTCTCGCTATTGGAAAACTGCAGGGACATGCCCGGGCAGTCCCATGAAGCACCACGGATGGTAATGCTCTCTCCCGCGGCACCCCGTCGGAGCAATTGCTCCACCCACATGCCTTCACAGACGGTTTCTTTCCTGTATTCTTCCCGCGCAGCTTGAATCACTTCTGCAGCAGTTGCATCTCCCATCAGCTCGTTATTTCCGATGCCATACGCCCGTGCTCGAATGGTGTTCAAGTCTGCAACTGCCGTGGTCAAATTTTGATTCAATTCGCCCAAGCATTCTGCGCGGATCAAATGCATCAGGGTCAAGTGGGCAAGGGGCACGTTGAAATACTCCTTTTCATTGAACCGATTGATCAGTGCCCGAGAACCGGGGGTGTACCATGCAGACCTTCCATCGGCAGCGCCGGAGAGGCTCATGAAAAATGCAAAGTCGTCACTGAATGCCAGTTGCGGGTTGGCGGTATTGTCGGAACGTAAATTGTCGCGGTACCATGAACTGCGAAAATCATTGGGTTGACTGATGATACCGAAAATTGTTTCCGGATTGATGATGTCAGTTTCGTATCGATCCAGGTCTTCATCCAGCGTGTAAGCGCCTGAATTGATGACACTCGCTGCGTAGTTCGCGGCTTCACCGAAGTCGCTCATCAAGAAATGCACCTGGGCGAGGTAGGCCTCTGCAGCGAGACGTGTTGCGTAAGGACCATTTTCAGCTGGAAGATTGTCGGCTGCAAATGCCAAGTCAACTAAGACTTGCTCATACACTTCGCCAACGGTTGCCCGGGGGAGTGGATCTTGACTGGGTGCTATCCGAAGAGGTACGCCAGCGTGGTCATTGTTCGGCGTGTAACCGTATGGTTTTGCGTACATTTTCACGGCACCCCAATGGCAGAGGGCTCGAATGAAACGAGCTTCGGCTTCAAGCCGAATTCGATCACCTTCATCGAGGTTATCGACGATGTTGAAATTGTCGATGACGACATTAGAGCGGTAAATGGCGTAATAGAAGTCAGTGTAAATGCCTCCGTTGATGCCGGTAAAGAATGTGGTTTCACGGTTGTAGACAGCCGTGAAATCCAGGCTATTGTCAGGAGCGCCGAAATTGGGGCCTCGCAATTCATTCACGATTTGGACGCGTCCACCGTATAGGTTGGCCAAAACGTCATAATTACTCACGAGTAATCGTTGCAAATCATCCGCATTTTGAATCGCGTCTTCTGCTAAGATGACATCGCCGGGCTCAAATTCGAGCAGCCCATCACACGAGCCAAGTCCCAGTCCCAGCGCCATCAAGAGGAGAGTAGTTTTGATGTTCATGATTTTCGATTAAAAATTGGTGGATACAGACAAGGTGAAAGCACGTTCCTGAGGCGGTGTGAGGTAAGTCACGTTGGGACTCATGTTGCGATCCTGCGCATTCTCGAAATCCCGCACTACTTCTGGGTCCAACCCTGGGAAATTGGTCAGGGTAAAGAGGTTGGTGGCATTGACGGCAATGCGGCAGTTTTGCAGGGTACTCGCGGCGTCCAGCGGAATGTTGTAACCAATGGTGAGGTTTCGCAAACGCAAGTAAGATGCGTCGTAGATGAACAAACTGGTATTCCACCAAGGAAAACCTGAAGGAAGGCTGTACGTGGTTTCATCCAAGGTTAACCGTGGGTACGTTGCTTCATCACCTGGTTGTCGCCAACGGTCGAGTTTTTCGGTACGCATGTTCCAACCGGTGACGACGCCCAATTGTCTTTTGGCGGAAGAATCAAAAATCTTGGCACCGACACTAAAGGTTGCCAACGCGCTCAAGTCCCAGTTTTTGAAGGTGACGGTGTTGTTGAATCCACCGATGAATTCAGGCAGGCCGTCTCCAACATACTTTCGGATGTCGTTGTTGTAGTCAAACGTTTCTTCTCCTTCAAGATCAATGTAAACAGGCAGCCCGCTTTCCGGATCCACATGGCTGTGTTCGACGAGGTAGAAAGAGCCTACGGGCCGACCGACGATCACCCGAGAATCATTGGTTCCACCGCTTACTGCATCCGGCGTGTAATCCCCAATGTTGACCAATTCGTTGTAGTTGCGCGCCACGTTTAGGTCCGTTGTCCACTTTACTTCCCCCACCGTATTCCGGGATTTGATGGAAAGTTCAACGCCGCGGTTGAGGATGGTGCCCACATTGTCCCAGAAATTGGTAAAACCGGTGCTGGCGGGCGTACTCACATTCATGAGTACATCCGTGGAGTATTTGTGGTACCCTGCCAATTCCATGGTAACACGATCAGACCAAAGTCCAACTTCGACGCTCGCGTCGACGGTGCGTGAGGTTTCCCATCGCAAGGTTGGATTTTCCGGTTGCAATGGATACAAGATGGAATCGCCCGCATACGTGGTGCCGTTGTCCGCCGCCGAATACGTTCCGAAACGAGCGTAATCGGGGAGTGCGGCATTTCCCGTGAGTCCCATGCTTGACCGTACTTTCAGAAAGCTGATCGTTTCGCTTTGAAACCAGGCTTCGTCTGAAACGACCCAACCGGCCGAAACGGAAGGGAAAAAGCCGTATCGGCTCTCCCGCCCGAATCGAGAGCTTCCGTCGATCCGAGCGGTTGCTTGGAAAAAGTAGCGATCGTTTAATGTGTAGTTGAATCGGCCGAAGTACGAAAGGAAACTGTGTTGTGACGGAGTGTTGATGCGCGTATTCACACTATCTGCGTCTTGAGACAACGAATCACTCTCAAAAATGGGTCCTTCAACCTGTCCATAAAACAATCCGTATCCGTAATTATCCGTTCGCTGAAATTCTGTGCCCAGCAAGAAACTCACGGCTTGTTTGTCATCCAGCTCAAGGCGATAATCGGCCGTTGCACTGTAGTTCCAATTCAAGACGTAATTGGCATAACGGCTCGCACTTCCAAGGTCAGTGTTAATGGACAGCGCTCCCGGGTTGAATACGTCTTCCTTTAAGTGCAGGTAATCAAATCCGCCGCTAACCTTGAGGTTGAGGTTTTGCAATGGGGAGTAAATCAATTGCGCATTGCTGATGGAACGATCTTCCGTCGTCTTCCATTTCTTCAACTCTCGCACGGCCACAGGGTTTTTCGTTCCGCCCCATTCGTCAAACCACAAGAAGTATTCTCCTGCTTCATTGGTGACGTTGCCATTTGCATCCACTTGATCTTCCGCATATTGGACAGGGTAATAGGGAAGGGCATTGGCCATCGCATCCCCCAACCCCCCTGACCAGGCCGCATCAATACGGTTGTTTTCGCCTCGGCTCAGCGAGGTGCTGAGCAATAGCTTGGTCTTCGACGTGGGTTTCCAATCAAAGTTTACCCGTGCACTGGTCCGGTCGTAAGAATTTCCTTGGAGATAGCTCTCATTGTTGTCTTTGGAGACACCCGCATAGAAATTATAGCGTTCAGCTCCGTGCCGAACACCGAAATTGACTGCGTTCTTGACGCCAACACCGATGGTTTCATCCACCCAATCTGTGTTCGTGAGCAATGCACGTTGGTATGCTTCTTGGCGAGTGGCGGCATTGTCTGAAGCGGAAGTCATGTTGGGGAGCCACACATATCCCGTACCGCCATCATTTTCCCAGGCCTCCTGTCGCAAGGTCAAGTACGTTTCGGTGTCCATCATGTTGGGACGGGTGGCGGGCGTGCCAATGCCGGTCCGCGTGCTGAATTCGAATGATGTTCCTTTTTGGCCCCGTTTGGTCGTGATCAAAATGACGCCGTTTGCGCCGCGTGAACCGTAGATTCCTGTAGCGGCAGCATCCTTGAGAATTTCGACGGATTGAATGTCGTTTGGGTTAATTGCTGCCAACGGGTTGTTGTTCAAGGCACCTGAGTTTCCGCGCAGAAAGTATTCCTGGGTAATGGGAATTCCATCCACTACATAAAGCGGGTCTCCCGCCGCAGAAACAGATGCGACGCCGCGGACACGAATGAGGGAGGGTGCGCCAGCAACACCAGACGATTGGCTGACCTGAACACCAGCTGCTTGTCCCTGCAATGCCGCTTCGAAAGAAGGGGTCTGAACACCGGTAATTTGCTTCGCATCAACTTGAACGATGCTCCCGGTGACTTCTTTTTTGCGTTGAACACCGTACCCCACGACGACCACATCTTCGATCAAAACCGCATCTTCTGCGAGGGAAATGTTCAAAACAACATCGCCGGCGTCCAACGTGACACTTTGGGTTTGCGCCACATACCCGATATAAGAGAAGACAACACGATGCTCTCCAGAAGAGAGATCTAAGCTGTAGTTGCCGTCAGCATCGGTAAATTGTCCGTTGTTCCCATCGGCAACGACAGAGGCTCCTGGGAGTGGAGAACCGCTGGCGTCCCTCACGGTTCCTGATAGTTTTTGTGCATCGACGCTATTCAGTAGGAATAGGCTCAAGCATGCAACAAGGTGAAGTCTGAACATGGGTATGTAATTATGCCTTGCAAAGTAGGCCATGAAAAGGTGTCAAAACAACACGAAGTAGGCTCGATTTATTAACGATGCCGCTCCACAGCAAGCTGGGTTTTGAAAATTCGATTGGCTTCTGTCAACTGGAGGTGGTAGATTCCTGTCGGTACTCCTCCGAGATCCAACTCGATAGTAGTGCGGTCGTGTGAGAATTGCCATTGGACACCGTTGCCAATAGCTTGCCCGAGGTGATTGAAAACCGAAAGACCAAAAGAGTCGGACAGCGGCACGGGGAATTTCCAGGTCATTCGATTGGCTGTGGGATTTGGATACGCAATCGATTCATCAATGGCCTGGAGGGTTTCCGCTGCGCCAGTCGTGTTCGGGAAGTTTAATTCTTGGTCTACGAATACATGGTATTCACCGGGTTCGAATGCCATGAATGCGTTGATGTCCGTTACTTCGATTGACTCACCGGAGAAATAGTCCCACCATTGTCCAGTGTGCTGAAAGCCGGGAATCATCTGAATGCCGTCAACTTTGAAATTGGCCACGACAACCGCATTCATCGGGCCATTCAGGTGCAATCGTTTTCCATATCCACTGACATCCCAATTGTAATTGGTGGTATTGAATGTCTCGGGGTGCCCGAGTTTCAAGGCATTTAAACCTGAGATGACCTCGTGGATTCGGTATCGATTTGGATTATCTCTGTAATCCCACCGAACAGGTTTCGCTTCCGTTCGGCAGTTTTCACTGATGCTCACACCATCGCTGCAGGTGTTGATGGAGTAGTCATAACCCAACTCTTCAAACTGCCAGATTAATTTGGGACCAGGAAGTAAAATATGAAAGCACTGAATGGCTTCCATTCGTTCAAGTGCCGTGTTCAGATCGTTGACTTGATAGGACCCGGAGCTGTTGCCAAATTCTAAGCACTTGTACATCAAGCGTTCTTCATCATGGCTCTCAGGGTAAGAGACGGATCCGGGCTGATTCATGCCTTGGTTCTGGTAGCTCGCCCAGCTGAGATTGGAAGGGTAGCCCATTGCCGCTTCGTTGTAATCGTAGGTGGCGTTTGCCCAGACCATGAAACCGTCCTCGACCAGCGCTTGTTGCTCGGAAAGTTCGGTCCAGTGCTCGAGGATCATGTAAAGATCTGGATTGTCCTCCCAGACCTCATTCGCATATTCATTCAGAAGGTTGATGCGGTTTTGATCATACGCATTCCCATTCCCTGGTGTTTGTGTCATTCCCTTAGAGAAATCCAATCGGTATCCATCCACATGGAATTCTTCTACCCAATGCCTAAGAATTCGCTTCATGTGTTGCTTCGTTGCTGGACTGTCGTGGTTCCAATCAAAGAACCAAGCCTCAGGATTGGGAGCGACAGTATTGAACCACGGGTTGTCTTCAGCGGGCTGAAAGTTGTCCGCATCCCAGTACAACTTCAGAAAGGGGTGCGGGAAATCCGCGTGATTGAGAACAATGTCCAATAGAACGGCAATGCCTCGGTTGTGGCATTCATTAATGAGCGTTTTGAATGCATCATTGGTTCCATATGCTTTATCGAGGGCAAAGAAGAATGTGGGATTGTAGCCCCAGCTGTCATTGCCGTTGAACTCGTTTACGGGCATGAATTCAATGGCATTGATTCCCAATCGATCCAAGTAGTCCAACGTATCCAGAATGCTTTGAAAATTTCGTTCTTCTGTAAAATCTCGAACGAGCAATTCATAAATGACCAGTGACTCCCTTTCGGGCCGGTTGAAGTTTTCGTCGGACCAATTGAAAGAAGGCATTCCTGTTTGCAGGACTGAGACAGGCGTGTTTTCAGTCTGCATGTTAGGGAATTCCAATAAGTCTGGATACGTGGACTCGGAAATCCAACCATCGTTCCACGGGTCCAAGATTTTTTCAGAATAGGGGTCAGCGATGCGCATGTCATCTGGCATCACGTGATAGTGAAAACGATATTCTTCACCGGGCGTTAGGCCATTGATTTCAATCCAATGTTTGTTTCCGTCGGGGCTTTGCGTCATCAAATAATCATAATTCAGTTCCCAGTTGCTGAAGTCTCCAACGGCGAAAACAAATGACTTGCCGGGCGCATGCAATTGGAGTTTGACGGATGATTCGCTCAAGTATTCAATTCCGTCGAGGCCATTGCCAGTAGGCCATGCGGTCGTTGGGGTGTCGGGAAGAACAGCAAGGCTTGCCGAATCGCTTGCAATCAGGGTTCCATTGTCCGCTTGCAATTCCACTGCGTATTGACCTCCCGATTGTGCGCTGAACGTATGGTTTATGGTGCTTCCCGAATTGCTGGCGACAACCTCGCCATTCACTTTGATGGTTAGTTCACTAGCTTCGCTGGCTTGTCCGATAATTTCGAACGTTTCATTGATTTCAAGCACGGCGTAGCCCAAAGCAGGTGTCATCAGGGACGCCGTGAACGAACCGTTGCTCACAGCATAAAAAATGTCCGAATTGTCCGCGGCCCTCCCGACAAGGCTGCCGGTGGCATTGCGAAATACCATGGCCAAACTTTCGATTTCCTCTCCTTCATCGATGCCATAATAATCGGCGATGGAAAGGCCGTTGAAGTCGAAGCTGTGGACGCCATTTCCTTCTGGATCCATCAAAGCATTGGAGTCTGATGTGCCCCAAGTGGTTTGAACGTTCTGCCAATCGGATGGTCCCGAGCTGTTGCTCGTGATTACACCGGTATGGATGTATACCGGAATAACGCCCGCCAGCTCTCCGTTTCCGAGCGAACTATTAAAATACAGCACTACTTCATCATCGACGGATGGAAAGGTCGGCTCGGTCCAGACAACCTGAGCGACGAGATCGGGCGTCAGGGCGAGGCAGAAAAAGAACAAGAGATTCGCAGGCAATGAGTGAAGGTTCATAAATCAGTGGTTCAGATGAAAGAAACGATGGGAACCGGAGAGGTTGTTCTCAGCGTCAGTGTATTGAAAAATGTAGTATCCCGCTGGCAGGTCGTTGCAAGCCACCGATGCACCATGGCCCGATTGGCAGATTCTTCCGTCAATGGTGATCAGATTCCAATCGCAAACGTATGGACAGGTCAGGGTCAATTCAGATACGAATGCGTGCTGGTATTGAAAGTTTCGCCAGGCCTCAGCTGCGCCGTTCGCGCTGACTTGGGCGCTATTCGACGGCATGCCATTGGAAGCATTGGGCGTAGGGGGATTCGCACTTTGGTGTTCGAACCAGATCCAATCCGAGTCGCCGTCCATGGCTCGTCCAAAAGAGTTGGTTTCGGGAGCGTCTGTCCAGCCTATGGAATCTGTGATGCGCCATGCGTCGTCTTCCATCTGGAATATGTAAAGTTCATCTTCAGAACCATTCAACGTGAATGAGGTGTGCAATGGGCCTTCATCCATTTCGTCATCGCACCACAGGAGCAAGTGCTGTCCAGGCTCGAGCGTAACGTTGGGCATTGGCCATCGGTCAGGTTCTGACCAGCGATTGGACAAAAAGTACGATGCGATATTGATGGGTTCGCTACCTGCATTGTATACCTCTGCCCAATCTTGAAAATCGCCAGCCGCGTCAGCAGAATTGGAGCCGTTCTTTGGCATTACCTCGTTGATGATTAGCGAGCTATTTGCCACTGAATTCCAGATTTTACGGAGGCTACAAGGCGATTCGAGGAGCTCACCATTTGGCGATTCACTGATTACCTGCCAATGGACGTGCGGTGCACCGTTGAGGGGGGTTTCTGCCGTCCACAGGGTGCCGTGAAGCTCACTTTCCTGTGCTTCGAGCGGCGTTTCAATGATGGAGCCATCTGGAAATTGAATCACGCCTGTCATGCTCCACATGGCCGGAGCTTCCATTTCATGGCCCCAGGCATTGATTTGCAAAGTGTCATGGAGTACGGGCCCTTTTGCCCAAGCAATCGGCGTAGTGTGCGGTGTTCCAGAAATGGGTTCCAATTGAACGTCAGCCCAGAAATTTCGAGCCTCCACGTAGGGCGCTATTCCATGGGCAACGTGGCTTCCCCAAGATTCTGTCATCGCAGCACCAAAGGCTTCTGTATCAAAGCCATAGTCCAAGGCATAGAAGGGGTCGATTGCAATGCCGTCTTCGAGCTGTCCCTGAATCCATTCTCCGCGATTCAATGCCCATTCTGCGGTAAACAAATTTTCCATCCACCAATTGAGGTACCAGGAAAACCGGTCACGGTAGTGTTCGTTTTCCAGAATTCGGCTATACAATGGGCGGTTGGTAGAATCTGTCCACTCGTATGGGTTCTGGTTAGTCCACTCCCCAAACCATTGAATTCCGAGCGTGTTGTCTACGTCATAGGGCAAGTACATTAACCGGCCATCGAAACTCCGTTGGTAGAGGTAAAAGTTGTTCTTATTCCCGACGTAATTGTCCCAATGTCCAGCCAGAATTTCTCCGGCCATGACCTTTAAGTACGCTTCCACATCGAATACCTCTTCCAACGCACAAGGCAAAGCCTCATCCGAAGCGTTGTTCAAACGATCGATGAAAATAGCAAGCGCTTCATAATTGTCCTGATTTTCATTGGTTTTCAATTCATAGACGCGCTGGTCTGACCAGCCCGGTGTGAATTTGTAGTCATCAGGATCGGGCCCCATGAAATTCAAGTCCGCGGGATACGTGCACTTCCAAAGATTGCCATGTCCGTATGGAAATCGTATGTCGATCCATTTCCCATCAATGTGCTCTGTACTCGAATAGATGCCGTGGAAATCGCCGTTGATATAAAGATTGACGTGGGTGCTTCGAGATACGGGAATACCGGCATCCCGAAAACACTCCCAAATCAGACGAGCACGAAGGGTGCTCGGATCATTGTGTTCCCCGTTTAAATTTATTTTTTTCAATCCTTGCCAAGATCCATCGGGGTCGAATGTGTTGAAGGAAACTTTGAACGACTTTTTACCCGCAGCGCGAGAAGTGTTCCCGCGCAGTCTAAATCCGACTTCCGTGACCGTTTCCGTTGTCGCATCCGATGAAAAGGTGAACGTTGCGGGGTGCTCGATATTGGAGTACCAATTTTCTTCTTGGTAAATCCATTCCAAGGCATCCCCGCATTCAATGGAGATCGTTGGCAGGGATCCGTCAGCGAAGAAACTGCCGTCAACAGGATGTTGAAAAAGGGATTGCCCATGGCATGTGGAAATGACTCCGATCAATGCGGCGAGGCAAGACGTAAGGGCAGATCGCATTGTCAATCTTTTTGTGGTTCGTAACTGAACAATTGCGCTGGCTTGTGCATCACACCGGTTTGCTTTTCATCCAAAGGAACCACGTGAGACATCTTTTTGACATTTTTCCGAAAGTTGCGTTTGTCCAGTTTCTTGTCCAACACAATTTCATACAGCGCTTGCAGCTGTGTCAAAGTGAACTTTTTGGGAAGTAGTTCAAAGCTGATGTGCTGGCTTTCCAGTTGTTCTTGTAAAGTTTCAAACGCTTCATCCAAAATGGAATTATGATCAAAAGCCAAAGGACCGACTTCGTTCAATTCTGACCATTGCACGCCGCCTGCGAACGAGGAGGGGCGGGGTTCGTAATCCTGCAGGCTTACCAAGCCATAATAGCCTACGGTGACCACGCGTTGATCAGGCAAATTCCGTACGGATTGTAGCCAAGCCCTGTCCTTCAATTCCTTGACGCGATTTGGATCGCCGAAAGCTTTGAATTGTTTCAGGTATACTCCTTCCAATTGTGTCAGCTCAAAAAGAACGCGTTGCGCTGCTTGATCGAGGCCTTCGTTCATCAGAATGAGGTCTCCAGGAAGTTGTGACCTTGGCGTTGTTTCTGGTGAAGTAGATAGGCCTTTTTGATTGATGAGCAATACTTTGAGCCCAGAATCATTGTAGCCGAAAACGACGCAATCTACGGACAGATGAAGGGATTGTGTGGCGGGCATAGTGTCAAAAGTACAATAATATCACTGCTTTCAAATGTGTAAAACATACACTTACCTTGTTCCTATGTGAATTTCATGCCTATATTCGCAGCCGTTCTAATGATGAACAACGATTTATATGAGCAAGAATTCATGAAGAAAATTGCAGTTTTAACTTCTGGGGGGGACGCACCGGGCATGAATGCCGCGATTCGGGCTGTTGTCCGTACAGCGGTTTACCACGATTGTGAAGCCGTTGGGGTGTTCCAAGGTTTCCAGGGATTGATTGACGGGGACTTTAAAAGACTTCATGTTCGATCTGTCGCAAAAATCTTAGGTCGAGGTGGTACCATCTTGAAATCGGCTCGATGCGACGAGTTTAGGGAGGAGCAAGGCAGAAGAAAAGCACACCAGCATCTCGTCGAACAGGGCGTAGATGCACTGGTCGTCATTGGAGGCAATGGTACATTCACGGGTGCAATGTTGCTGAGCAAAGAGACCGGATTTCCGGTCATCGGAATTCCGGGGACCATTGACAATGATTTGTCGGGAAGCGACTTTACCATTGGCTTTGATTCGGCCACGAATACGGTGGTCGAGGCCGTGGATAAAATCCGGGATACTGCAGATAGCCATAATCGCTTGTTTTTCGTGGAAGTGATGGGGCGTGACAGCGGCTTTATCGCTTTGAATGCCGGAATTGCCACTGGAGCGGTTGCGGTCATGACGAAAGAGAGCGGCATCTCCATTGAGGACTTGGTCGATATCTTGAAATTGGGACAAGCTTCTAACAAAACTTCGAGCATAGTCATCGTCGCAGAAGGGCACCCCGAAGGAGGTGCTTTTGAAATTGCGAAAAAGGTGCATGCTTTGGATAATGCTTACGAGACCCGTGTCACCGTACTGGGGCATTTGCAACGTGGAGGTGACCCAACGTGCGCCGATCGCGTGCTGGCATCTCGACTGGGAGTTTCTGCAGTGGAAGGGTTGCTTTCAGGCAAAAAGAATGTCATGGCCGGGGTGGTAAATGACCAACTGGTTTATTATCCCTTCAATGAAGCTGTAAAAAACAAAACTGCGAGTCTTGAGGACGAGGTTCGCATTGCGCAGATTTTGTCCATCTAACTAGAATCGTAAAATTGATTTACTCCCTATAAGAATGAAAAAAGTTGCTATCAATGGCTTCGGCCGCATCGGACGTTTGGCTTTTCGCCGAATGTTGCATCGCTCTGATTTGACCGTAGTAGCCATTAATGATCTCACGGATGTGGGCACATTGGCGCATCTCCTGAAATTTGATTCCATCCACGGCCGCTTTGACGGCACTGTTGAAGTGGATGGCGGAAATCTGAAAATCAACGGGAATGTTGTGCATATAAGCGCAGAACGAAATCCTGCAGACCTTCCTTGGGGCCAACATGGCATCGATATTGTTGTGGAGTCAACGGGTGTTTTTGCATCAAAAGATGGAGCGGCGAAGCACATTGAGGCGGGCGCCAAAAAAGTCGTTATCTCAGCTCCAGCCAAAGGCGATTTGAAAACCATCGTATTGGGTGTCAATGACGATATTCTGACAGCAGACGACAGCATTGTGTCCAATGCGTCCTGCACTACGAATTGTTTGGCTCCGATGGCCAAGGTTTTGAACGATTCATTTGGTCTGGAACACGGTTTGATCACGACGATTCACGCTTACACGGCAGACCAACGGTTGCAGGATGCGCCACACAAGGATTTGCGTCGTGCTCGTGCAGCGGCCTTGTCGATGATACCGACTTCCACAGGTGCTGCGAAGGCCGTTGGATTGGTGCTGCCTTCTCTTGCTGGAAAACTGGATGGACTGGCTGTGCGTGTCCCTACACCAACAGGGTCAATTACAGATTTGACTGCGACGTTGAGCCAAAATGTCACGGCTGAACAAGTCAATAACGCCATGCAAGCCGCCGCCAATGGCGCGATGAACGGCGTGTTGGAATACTCTGCAGATCCGCTCGTTTCGGTTGATATAGTAGGCAACCCACACAGCTGTATTTTTGACTCTGGATTGACCGTGGCTATGGGCAACACCGTCAAGGTCTTCGGATGGTACGACAACGAGGCGGGTTATGCCACTCGCGTAGCGGACCTGGTGGAACGTCTGTGATTGCAGCCGTTGACAACTTCAACCTATAAACTCGGTCACATGAAAATTTTAATAGCGGATAGCGGTTCAACCAAATGCGATTGGATGCTGATCGATGAGTCTGGGAATTCCCTCATGGAATTTCATACCATGGGCTTCAATCCTTATTTCCACAATTCGGATTTGGTGGAAGCCAAAATGAACGAATCGCCCGAAGCAATGGAAATTGCATCGGATATAGACCGCGTATATTTTTATGGCGCTGGCAGCAGCTCTGAAGTTTTGTGCGAGATTATTGCGAAAGGGCTTCAGCGTGTCTTTAGCAAAGCACAAGTGCATGTTGGACATGATTTGGATGGCGCAGCATACAGCACTTACGAGGGGGAGCCAGCGATTACATGCATCATTGGCACAGGATCCAATTCGTGCCATTTTGATGGCGAGACCACCCGGGAAGAAGTTCCGGCACTCGCATACATCTTAGGAGACGAGGCGAGTGGATCATGGTTTGGAAAACGATTGCTCGCATTGCACTTGTATCACAAGCTGGATCCCGCAGTCGATGAAGATTTTAAAGCCACGTTCAATTTTAATAAGGACGATATTGTCAATCGGGTCTATCAAGAATCAGATGCGAATGTTTTTCTCGCTTCCTTCATGACTTTCATCGGTCGGCATCAAGAAGTGCCTCAAATCATCTCACTTTTGGAAGAAGGATTTCAGGAGTTTGTGAACGTTCATGTCAAATGCTACGAAGGATACCAAGATTGTCCCGTGCATTTTGTCGGTTCGGTTGCCTACCACTTTCAGAGTGTTCTTCGCCACGTTTGTGCTCGCGAAGGCATAGCAATCGGTCAAATCATCAAAAGACCTATCGATGGATTGGCGAAGTATCACTTGAATTACATCCTTAATGTAGCCTGAAATGGTCGCCATTAAAGCGTGCATATTCGATTTGGACGGTGTCATAGTGGATACTGCACGTCACCATTTTGCTGCGTGGAAGTCACTGGCGGACGAGCTTGTAATTTCCTTTACGGAAGAAGACAATGAGCGTTTGAAGGGAGTTTCGCGAGTAGATAGCTTGGATTACATCTTGCAAAAAGGGAATTTGGTTTTGGACTCTGCGAAGAAGCTCCAGTTGATGGAGAAAAAGAATATGTTGTATCTGGAGATGGCGGCATCAACGGCTCCAACAGATGTTCTGCCAGGTGTGGTTTCGCTCATGGACGAAATGACCGCTTCAGGCATAAAAATCGGATTGGGATCCTCTTCTAAAAACGCTCAGTCTATTTTGGACAAATTGCACCTTACGAGTCGTTTTAGTACCATCGTTGATGGCAATAACATTACGCTTTCCAAGCCAGATCCAGAGGTCTTTCTCAAAGCAGCCGCTGCCATGGATGTGGCCCCTGAAAATTGCCTGGTCATTGAAGATGCACAATCCGGTGTGGAGGCGGCGATCACGGGGGGTTTTTACGCCATTGGTGTAGGAAAAGGTTTGGAGTCAGCCCATGCACAGTTGGAGAATTTAGAGGGCCTAACGATTGAGCGAATTTCGAATTTGTTGCAATGAAGCAGCAATCCATCAAAGATGTTTGGTCGGTTGGTGTTCAGGGATGGGATCCTGCTTCTGTTCGAAGTCTAGAGTCCTTGCTATCCATCGGCAATGGTCGGTTTGGTCAACGTGCAAACTTTGAGGAGCAATATTCTGGCGAACGATTGCAAGGCAGCTATTTGGCAGGAGTTTATTACCCGGATAAGACCCGAGTGGGATGGTGGAAAAACGGTTATCCGGAATACTTCGCCAAGGTTCTGAATTCAACCAATTGGATCGGAATTGATGTTGCTGTGAACGGCGCATCATTGGATTTGAACGAAGCGCTTTCGATTGAGGATTTCCATTGGGGCATCGATATGCGCGATGGCATTCTGAAACGGTCTTTTGTAGTAGCAATGCAACAGGGCCAACGTGTCGGCATTTCGGCAGAACGGTTTTGTTCCATGCTGCAGCCTGAATTGGGAGTCTTGCGTTATACGCTGACCGCGCTCACAGATGACCTTACCATTGAATTGAAACCCTTCTTGGATGGTGGCGTTACCAACGAAGACAGCAATTGGGATGACGCTTTTTGGAAGACCCACGATTTGTCATCCAACGCCCAAGGCGAGGCAGTGATCCACTGTGAAACAGAAAAGTCGGGATTTCACGCTGCTTTTGGAATGACGTCGAAAGTCGGCAAGCTAAAGAACAACGCGTTGCATCCATTGGAAGTGACATCTCATGGTTCCAGCAACAGCAAAGCGCATTGCACGTTCACAACGAAGCTCGAGCGTGGGGAAGAAGTTGTGCTGGAAAAGTACGTCGGGATCTTCTCATCGCTACAAGTGCAAACGAAAGCCGTTGTGACGAGCGCGCAAGCGTCTTCCAGAGAGGCCTCTGTCCGTGGCTTCGAGCAACTCAAGGCTGATCACACGAAAGCTTGGTCGAAGATTTGGAGTCGAGGGGACATCGAGATCAAAGGTGATGTTTCTTCGCAGCAAGCCATTCGTTTCAATGTATTTCATCTGAATCAGACGTACCGTGGTGATGATCCACGGCTCAATATTGGTCCCAAGGGTTTCACGGGCGAGAAATATGGTGGAGCAAGTTATTGGGACACTGAGGCGTACTGCCTTCCTTTTTTTCTCGCTGGCCATGAATCCAAGGTGTCGCGCCAATTGTTGATGTATCGCTACAACCATTTGGAACGTGCAATTGAGAACGCCGGCAAACTTGGTTTCAAAGATGGCGCTGCATTGTATCCAATGGTGACCATGAATGGTGAAGAATGCCATAACGAATGGGAAATCACATTTGAGGAAATTCATCGCAACGGAGCCATGGCCTATGCCATTTGGAATTACGTGAATTATACCGGGGATCGAGAGTACCTCTTGAGCAATGGATTTGAAGTGTTGCTGGCCATCGCTCGATTTTGGAGTCAACGCGTGCAGTGGTCATCGGAAAAAGAGGCATACGTCATTCTAGGCGTCACGGGACCGAACGAATACGAAAACAACGTCAATAATAATTGGTATACCAATTATCTCGCTGCGTGGTGCTTGCGTTATACGCTGGAAGTAGCGGCGGAATTGAAGGAAAATCATCCGGTTGAATGGTCCGATTTGTCCAAGCGTTTGGCTTTCGATGAACGTGCAAGCGAACTGCATTGGTCTGCGATTTCAAAGGAGATGTACTATCCCAAGCTTTCTGATTCCAATGTGTTCTTGCAACAGGATGGATTCATGGACAAAGAGCAGTTAACGGCGGCTGATTTGCACGAAAGCGAACGACCGATCAACCAGCACTGGAGTTGGGATCGAATCTTGCGTTCCGTATTCATCAAACAGGCCGATGTGCTGCAGGGGCTCTATTTCTTCTGGGATCATTTTTCAGCTTCTGAAATTGAAGAAAATTATGCGTTTTACGAGCCCAAAACGCTTCATGAATCAAGCTTGTCTCCTTGTGTGCACGCGGTACTGGCAGCGCGCTTGAATCGGAAGGATGAGGCATACGCTCACTACCTTCGAACGGCTCGCTTGGATTTGGATGATTACAATAATGAGGTGAACGAAGGCTTGCACATCACGTCGATGGCGGGCACTTGGCTTGCTGTGGTAGAGGGGTTTGGTGGCTTTCGTGTGATTGATGGAACCCCTTGTTTTGATGGGATGCTGCCGGCTCAGTGGGAAGGACTATCCTTCAGGGTTCAGTTCAGAGGCCGTGAGCTTTCTGTGAGTATGGATGCAAAAAGCACAACAGTTAGTCTTCTCGAAGGATTGCCATTGGACATCAAAATTGGGGGCGAACGCCAGCGTTTGACCTCCGCCCCCGAGGCTTAAGTCATTCGACTTCGGAAAGACCCCACATGGAATTGATTGCACCGGGTGTTCCGCCTAAGACAAAGGATGCAGCCCAAGAAGCGGCTTCTTCATTCGGTAGGTTATAATCCATCAATTCGAGTGAAGGCCCATCGCCATCCGGTTCTGTGATCCAGCCGTCGTTGTCTTCATAGGCGACCGCTACTACGGTTTCATCCATTGGATCGACCAGTGTTACGGTTTCTCCGGTGTTATTGAGGCTTCCGCCGCTATTCCATTGCACTATGGGGGTGTGCCCGGGCACGGACACAGCAAGCGTGTCTGCGTTTCTTGCCACTACGAAGAATGCCTCGGCGCCAATGCTATCGGTTGACGCGAATACGAGGGATACGGCATCTGTCAATTTCCATCCGTCAAGCGAAACGGAAAAGGCATTGGGGTTGTAGAGTTCTAAAAATTCCCAGTCGCTATCGTTGCCTTGTGAGGAATTGGGGTTGTAATGAATTTCTGACACAATGAGGGTGGGAAATACGGTGGCCTCTTCTAGGCAGCTGTCTCCATAGAAAACCAACATGGATAGCAAATCTTGTAAGTTTACGACGCTGTCCTGGTTGACGTCCGCTGTGCAACTCGTTTGTGCTACGGCAATTGTTGCCGATAGAAAGGGGACGAGGGCCCCTAGAAAAATGTTCTTCATTTGCGCTGTATTTGATTAATGCAGGGCAAAAGAATTGAATGATTCATCCCACTGAAGAACAAACTCACATCTGGAACCTTCGGTGTTACATCTGAAGATCCAAGCTCACTGGGCAGTGATCCGATCCCTCAATGAAACGGTGTATTTCAGCCGATTGAACCGAAGGCAATAGTCGCTGGCTAGTTAGCATGTAATCCAGTCTCCAACCGACATTTTTTTCGCGTGCACCGCCCCGGTAACTCCACCAAGAGTATGCCACTTCATCAGGGTGCAAGTGCCGCCAAGTATCCACAAAGTGCGTGCCTTGAAGTAAGGATGTTAATCCATCAATCTCGTCTTGCGTGTAGCCCGGTGTCTTGTTGTAATTGGCAGCAGGTCGTGCAAGGTCAATGGGCTGATGAGCAACGTTTAAATCGCCACAGCAAATAACAGGTTTGGTTTGGTCTAGCTTGTTCAAATAAGCCTTGAAGGCGACGTCCCACTGCATTCGAAAGGGGAGCCGCTTCAATCCTGAAGAGGAATTCGGGGTGTAGACGGTAACAAAGTGGAATTTTTCGAATTCAGCATGCAGCACGCGCCCTTCGGTATCTAACTCTTCAATCCCAAGCCCTGCATTGACGTGTACAGGGGGAGTTTTGGATAATATGGCCGTACCTGAATAGCCTTTTTTCACCGCGGAACTTGAAAAGACTTGATAGTCCTCCAGTCCTTCCAGCCCGAAAAGTGCTTCCCGAACTTGGTCATCTTGGGCTTTCGTTTCTTGAAATCCAATGACATCGGCATTGAGGTTTCGGATGGAATCGGTAAAATCTTTTTTTACAATGGCACGAATTCCATTGACATTCCAGGTGGCTAAGCGCATGTTGGGGGGAGTTTATCAAATCGTTGCTGCCACTGTTGAGCAGCTAGCATGAGTTCAGGGAGTGTGGCGTATGTCGTTTTGTCACCATATTCCATCAGGTGGCTCAAGTAGATGGTTTGATCGCTGAATTCGTTGGCTTGCTCCATGTTGATGAAATGTTGTTCATCCGGACATGGTTGAACATGGCAAAGCATGAATTTTTTTTCTTCTGGACAAAACCCAGCAATGAGTGTTCCGTCCAAATCATGGCCCAGTTCAAGGACCCAAGGCATGTGCAAGAATCGTCCTTTCCACAAAGGCATGTAGCCCATGCTGAAATACGGGTAAAACCAATTTTTGAATCGGATGTTATCTGCTTTCAATGCTTCTTTCAACGTTGACATGTGCTCGCGCAAGGCATGGGCAAAAGTCTCTCGTCGGTTGAAGTTGGCAAGTTTTCCCCAACGTTTGCTGGGGGTGTAGTACTCCATTTCACCGAGCTCAAGCTTGTAGTCAAAGCGCGAGGGCAAATCCAACACATACCCGGGATAGTAAAGCTTCCGTCCCGTTTGTTGGCCAAACTCAATTTCCTTCAGCATGGTATACGTGCCGAGGCTGAAGGACTTGTAATTGAAGTCATAGACGGCAAGCAACGAGGCCATGCTTCTTTCACCCAGATCAAAAAAGGATGTGGCGATGAGGCGATCGTCGTCGTAGACGCAAATTTCCATGGTTTCAAAAACCGTCGAATGAAAACCTGCGTAAAGGTATTCTTCGAGTGTTTCGTGTATGAACCCCTTGAAGCGCGATTTGTGCTGTTCGTACAATCGTTGTTTTTCCGGTGTGACTTTCGCCACACCATAGGTGATATTGAACCGTTGCTCGACTTGCTTTTTGATTTTACGATGACGCTTTTTAGCCGCATGTTTTTGCAAGTCCAATCGGATGTTTACGACTGAAAAAACGTTTGCGTCAATGCAAAGCAAGTCCATTTTGTAGAGCATTACCGAACCACGAAACCACCCAGAAGCCAGGTACTGATCGTAGCGACTACGCGTAAGGCGCCTTGGAAAATGCGTTTGGACTAACACCGTGTTTCGCTCAGGTAGATCAGTCTTTGACGGAGGAAAGCAACTCCTTCATGCCGCCAACACTGCTCATCAGCCCACTGGCCTCGTATGGCATGAACACTGTTTTGCTGCCTGCGCCACCATCGCGGAGCACTTCTTCCAACGTCTCAATGTATTTGACCGCAATGAGGTACTGTGCAGGGTCCGCCTTAGTGCCATCGACTGCGCTCGCAATGAGCTGAATGGCTTGTGCCTCCGCGTCGGCTACTTTCAATCGAGCTTCAGCTTCTCCTTCTGCTTTCAAAATGCGGGCCTGTTTTTGGCCCTCTGCCTCATTGATGTCCGCACCTTTTTGTCCCTCAGATTCGAGAATAGCAGCACGCTTGCTTCCTTCAGCCTCAATGATTTGAGCACGTCGCGTTCGTTCGGCGCGCATTTGTTTCTCCATGGCTTCCTTGATGTCGACTGGTGGGTTGATGTCTTGCAGCTCGACACGATTTACCTTGACGCCCCATTTGTTGGTGGCTTCATCCAAAATAGAGCGCAGTTTCATGTTGATCGTGTCCCGCGATGTCAAGCATTGGTCTAATTCCAATTCTCCAATGACATTCCGCAGGGTCGTTTGCGTCAATTTTTCGATGGCATTCGGGAGGTTATTGATTTCATACACTGCCTTGACAGGATCGATGATTTGAAAGTAAATGAGGGCATTGATTTCGGTGACAACATTGTCCTTCGTAATGACGCCTTGCTTTGGGAAATCAAACACCGTTTCGCGCAAATCAACGCGGTCTTTCATCTTGTACTGCGTTATTTTAAGTCCGTCAGGCCGCTGAGCGATAACACGCCATGCGATGTCACGAGGGCGATCGATGATGGGGATGATGATGTTGATTCCCGCATTCAGCGTGGTTCGGTATTTTCCCAATCGTTCAATGACAACCGATTCGCTTTGGCGCACAATGCGAACGCCCTTGATAATGATTACAGCAGCAAAAAGGAAAAAAATAGTAGCGATAATGGTTCCGGGCATCTTTGCAATAATTGTAGAGTTAAAAACAGGAGGGCAGTCTATTGTTTGGGACGGACGATTAAGGTGTTACTCTCGACCGATTCGATGACGAGAACATTGCCCAAGACCATCGATGTCGCTGGAATTTCATCTGAAACCTTTGCGCGCCAATCGTCGCCATCGATTTTACAACGTCCCATGCCTGATTGGGGATCAAATTCTTGGGTTACAATGACTTCTTTTCCGATGAGCGCATCAGCTCCTGAAAGTGTCTCTTCCCCTGAGAAGCCCATTTTGAGCATCGCAGGACGCAGAAAGACGAAGGCAATGAGGCTCGTAATGCCAGCACAGACGAGCTGCCATTCGAATACAATTCCGAGGTAAGCGCCCAATGCACCTCCAAAAGCGCCAATTCCAAGACACGCGAGGACAAATCCCGGCATGAATACCTCAAATATGAGCAAGGCCAATGCACTTGCCGTCCAGATCTGCCATGGTTCCCATATCATGGTGTGAAGTTAGATGCTATTCTTCGAGATGCCAAGCTTCGAACCCGAGCATCATCGGGTGCGCTGGATATCAAGCGGATTCAATCTTTTGATGCAATTCAAGGACCTGCTGGAGCAAGGGTGAATTGGTGTTGTTATCCACAACGAAATCCGCTTGCTTGATTCGCTTTTCATCGTTTAATTGCTGCAGCATGCGTGCTTCAATTTCATTTTCCGACCAGCCGTTTCGTCTCTTTACACGCTCTATGCGAAGGGCTTTTTCTGCGACCACTGTGATCACAAGCTTGCAGTCGAGGTGCGCTTCGCTTTCGAATAATATGGCTGATTCGCGCAAAACATAACTTGGCCTACGCTCTTGGATCACCTTTTCATGCCAGTTGGCAAAGGCAATGCGAACCATTGGGTGGACCTTTGCATTCAAAGTACTCAACGCATCGTCATCCTGGAAAACGATGGCGGCTAATTCTTTGCGGTCAATGCCGTTCAGTTCTCCACGCTGCCAAATGCCACATGAACGACCAAAGTGTTGGATGATCCATGCTTGGAAATCACGGTTGTCTGTGTAAAGGCTCCTTCCAGCCGCATCAGCGTCCCAGGTGGGTACTCCGATTGACTGGAAAATCCTGGAAACGGTCGATTTCCCACTTCCGAGGCCACCGGTCAGCCCGACTATTGAACCTCCGTGTTCTATTGCTGTGGAAAAGTTTGACACGGTGCAAAGGTCAATGAAATGATTGGAACCATGAACTTTGTCCCATGGAACATTTACTCGCCCCCTCGATTTTGGCTGCTGATTTTGCCAATTTGGAACGAGACATTCAGTTGATCAATGCATCCGAAGCGGATTGGTTTCATTTGGATGTGATGGATGGCGTTTTCGTTCCCAACATCAGCTTCGGAATGCCTGTAATCAAGAGCATTGCAACCCACGCCACCAAGCCACTGGATGTTCACCTCATGATTGTCGATCCCGATCGATACCTGTCAACGTTTGCGAATTTAGGCGCTGATGTCCTCACAGTGCATGCGGAAGCTTGCACGCACTTGCACCGGACATTGGCGCAGATCAGAAGCTTGGGAATGAAGGCTGGTGTGGCATTGAATCCGCATACGCCTGTTTCCACCTTGACGGATGTGTTGGGCGACCTCGATTTGGTTTGCTTGATGTCTGTAAACCCCGGTTTTGGGGGGCAGAAGTTCATTGAACGGACTTATGAGAAAACGACCGTGTTGCGCAGCATGTTAACGGCTGCGGGTTCGAACGCACACATCGAAATCGACGGTGGTGTGGGACCTGGGAATTGGAAGGCATTGGTCGAAGCCGGGGCCGATGTTTTGGTGGCAGGTTCTTCAACCTTTAATGCTGCCGATCCTCACGCGGCAATCCTTGAAATGAAAGGCCAGTAATTCGGTTGAAGATGGGGGCGAAAAATGAACGAATCCAACAGCTGACTTAAGCTTCAATTTCAGCGGTCAAATCGGCATTCAAGAGTTTTGTGCACTTAGGCTCCAACTCGTCATACGTGCCGGATAGAACGGAGCACTTGCCTTTGAAATGCACCATTAGTGCGCATTGCTCTGCTTGCAAAGCATCATGTTCACAAATGGAGATGAGCATTTCGATGACATGATCGAAGGTGTTGTGTTCATCATTGTACAGAACCAAATTCCATCCCTCCGTGGTAACGGTTTCCAGTGCGATTTCCTCCGCTACCTGCTCATCAGAGCTTAAGATGGGCTGGATGTATCCTTTGTCTGCTTGCGCACTCAAGGCCTTGATTTCTTCTGGGTCGCACATTTGGAACATGCACAAATTTAACCAAAAGGATTGGATTCCCCGAGCAGCAAGAACAATTGGCATGTCTAGGGGTTTTAACGACATGTACAAACTAAAGCTGTTGGTAATCCAGGAAGGTTTAAAGCCAAACGCGGAGTCGTTCTTGTCCGAGCAGGGGTATGACGTCGCGACAGTGACCACACCCGAAGACGCGATGATTTCAGCACTCGAAATCGATCCTGAAGCCGTGATTTGGCCGGAAAAGTTTTCAGGCATGAGCCAGTGGCAGCGGGTCAAAGAAGTATTGGAAAGTCGGAAGCCATTGATTCCAGTCTCCAACAACATCTGGGAATCGAGGATAACTGCTAAGCATCCAGAAACGGACCCTTCCATGGGAATGCTCGATATGGAAGCAATGGATGCTTCGCAGCCCATGACGACTACATCAGCATTGCTGGACTGTTTGGAAGATTTCCAAAACCGAAAGAATGCCAAGGATGTTCATTTCTACACGAAAGTTGGAAACAAGCTGAAGCGAATCGATTTGAACAATATTCGCTACATACAAGTAGAGGGCAAGTACAGCGCAATTCAATTGGAATCTCGGCAGTACCACGTCAAAGCTTCATTGAAGGATTTGTTGAGCATCCTGGGATCGCCCGATTTTGTGCGCGTGTCTCGAAACTATGTGGTGAACTTGGAGCACATCAATCACATTGATGTTTACCAGAGCACCGTTCAGGTAGCAGGGCAGGACATTCCTGTAAGCCGCACTTACAAGGAGAATTTGATGAAGAATGTGCGTTTGCTCTGAAGGCAAACGTTGCTGAGCAGGTGATTTGAAGTTAACTTTGTGGCATGTCGAAAACGCCAGAAGCTGCTGACGAGTCCAAAGAGCGTCCTCTTAATTTCATTGAGCAAAAAATTGAGGCTGATATCGCAGCCGGGAAGCATGGAGGGCGAGTCCACACGCGGTTCCCTCCTGAGCCCAATGGACATCTGCACATCGGACATGCCAAAGCAATTTGTGTCAGCTTCGGCTTGGCCGAGAAATACGGCGGAGTCACGAATTTGCGTTTTGATGACACAAATCCTGAAAAAGAAAGCACGGAGTACGTCAATGCCATTCGCGAGGACGTTGCCTGGCTGGGATTTGATTGGAAAGGAGGGGAGTTCTATACAAGTGATTATTTCGAGCAACTTTATGGCTTTGCTTGCCAGTTAATTAAGCTTGGCAAGGCTTATGTGGATGATCAATCTTCCGAAGAGATGGCCGCGCAGAAAGGTGCGCCCGGCAAACCGGGAACAAATAGCCCTTTTCGCGACCGTTCCCCGGAAGAAAATCTGAAGCTCTTTGAGGGCATGAAGGCGGGAGAATTTCCTGAAGGAACACGCGTTTTGCGTGCTAAGATTGACATGGCGCATGACAACATGTTGATGCGGGATCCGTTGATTTATCGCATCAAGTTTGTCGCCCATCACCGAACGGGAGAGGATTGGGTGATTTATCCCATGTATGATTTTGCGCATGGGCAATCTGATTCGATCGAGAACATAACGCATAGCCTGTGCTCACTGGAATTTGAAAACCACCGTCCGCTCTACGATTGGTTCATTCAAACGCTTGACATTTATCCGACGGAACAAACGGAATTTGCACGTTTGAACCTGAGCTATACCTTGATGTCGAAACGCAAACTATTGCGCTTGGTTGAAGAAGGAGTGGTTGATGGCTGGGATGATCCTCGGATGCCAACGATCAGCGGACTGCGGAGACGCGGATACACACCCCAAAGCATCCGCACCTTTGCCGATCGGATTGGAGTGGCGAAGCGCAACAATGAAATTGATGTGAGTCTTTTGGAGTGGGCGCTTCGCGATGATTTGAATCGAACAGCGCCGCGGGTGATGGGTGTGCTCAACCCGATCAAACTGGTGGTGTTGAATTATCCAGAAGACAAAAAGGAGTTTCTAGAAACGCAAAACAATCCGGAAGACCCAAGCGCTGGAACCCGTCAAATGCCTTTCGGAAGGGAGTTGTGGATGGAAGCAGATGATTTTAAGGTGGATGTCAATAAGAAGTGGTTCCGTTTGGCTCCAGGAAGAGTCGTTCGGCTCAAGTCCGCCTACATCGTGGAATACGTTGACCATGTGGAGGATGAGTCGGGTGCTGTGACCGAAGTTCATGTCAATTATTTCAGCAATAGCAAAAGTGGTCAGGATGTTTCTGGCATCAAGGCGAAGGGAACGTTGCATTGGGTTTCGTGCGAAGACGCCGTCAATGCCGAAGTGCGCTTGTATGATCGGATGTTTTTGGAAAGCGCTCCAGAGGCGAATGGTGATTTCATGGATTGCCTCAATCCATCGAGCCTAGAGGTGCGGTCCAATTGCAAGCTCGAGCCTTCTTTAGCGCATGCCGAACCGGGCACCGTCTATCAATTCACGCGCCTGGGATACTTCACAGTAGATTCGCGGTACAGCGAAGCCGAAAACCTTGTTTTCAATCGAGCTGTGACCTTGAAAGACGGTTGGAAAGGTTGAAGCGCTTTTGCGCGGTCAGCCCGATTATTTCAAGGCCTTTAGCCCCATTTCGCTCGCGATTTGCAGCATCAACTTGCGAGCCGCAACGGGTTCGTTGGGGATGTCTCCTTCGAGAATGGCTTCTTTGATCGCTGACTTAATGGTCCCAATGGGTTTGCTTGGAGGAATCCCAAACGTTGCCATGATTTCTTCGCCCGATACAGGAGGTTGGAAGTTTCGAAGTGAATCCTTTTCTTCAACATCCTTCAATTTCTCCAATACGACATCATAATTGGCGAGGTAGCGTTTCACCTTCGCCTCGTTCTTCGAAGTGATATCGGCTCGGCACAGAATCATCAGAGCATCAATGTCGTCGCCCGCATCAAAAAGCAGCCGCCGAACAGCACTGTCGGTGATTTGATTTTTCGTCAAAGCGATAGGCCGCAAATGCAGCAATACCATCTTCTGCACAAACTTCATTTTTTGATCCAGTGGAAGCTTCATGCGCTTAAAAATCTTCGGAACCATCCGGGCTCCACGATCTTCATGCCCGTGAAAGGTCCAACCATGTTTCTTTTGGAAACGCTTGGTGGCTGGTTTTGCGATGTCGTGAAGCAATGCAGACCAACGGAGCCAGAGGTTGTCTGAGTTTTCAGCAACGTTATCCAAAACTTCCAACGTATGATAGAAATTATCCTTGTGGCCAATTCCATCGCGCCATTCGATTCCTTTCAGGTTGGACAATTCCGGGAAAAATCGGTGCAGCAAATCGCCTTTGTCCAAAAGCTTGAACCCTTTGGAGGGTTTGTCGGACATGATGATCTTGTGCAATTCGGTATGAATCCGTTCTTGCGTGATGATCTTTAAGCGCTCAGCATTTCTGCGAATGCTTTTGACATTGGAATCTTCAATGCGAAAACCAAGCTGGGTTGAGAAGCGGATTGCACGCAACATGCGCAAGGGGTCGTCACTGAAAGTGACATCCGGGTCCAAAGGTGTTCGAATGCATCCATTTTCTATATCGCGCAAGCCGTTGAATGGATCAATGAGATCTCCAAAGGTCGCCTCGTTCAAGCTCAGTGCGAGTGCATTGATGGTAAAGTCCCTTCGCAGTTGGTCGTCTTCGATGGTGCCATCTTCTACGATGGGGTTGCGGCTTCCGCGTTCATATGATTCTTTTCGGGCCCCAACAAACTCCACTTCCCAGTCGTGGTAGCGAAACATTGCAGTTCCGAAATTTTTAAAAACGGTTACTTTTCCTGCGCCAAGTGCCTCTGATGCTCTTTTGGCCAATTCAATACCGCTGCCTTCGACGACAATGTCGATGTCTTTACAAGGCCGCTGGATCAGGAGGTCGCGAACAAATCCACCAATTGCAAATGCGGGTTGACCGTTTTCATCGGCTATTTTCCCGATGGATTTGAAGAGTGGATGATTCAGGTGCGCTGAAAAATTCATGGCCTTGGTTTCACGTGCTAAGGTACGGAGCGAATCTTCGCGGTTCTCTTGAATTTTAGCTTCGAATGACAGTGATTCGATCGTGTGCATCAAATTTGACCATCATCGACGCCTCTCCGCTAGAAGACTGGCTTCTGCGGTGGTTTGCAACGATATCTGCGCCTTCCTTAATTCCATTCTCGAGCTGTTGAAAGGATGCCGGGGTGGGTTGTCCAGTGAGATTGGCACTTGTGGAAGCCAAAGGCCCTCCAATGCCACGGATAATGAATGCCACATATTCGTCTTTTGCCCATCGCACGGCCAGCGTTCCGTCTTCTGCGACCAAGCCGGGCGCAAGTTCTGCCTTTGCTTTCTCAGAGCACGGCGCGATAACGGTGACCGGACGATCACTCACTTCCATCAGTTCCCAAGCGGAATCCGGTAGGTTTGGAAGGTATTGTTCAACCATTCCCGGGGAATCCACCAGCATCAATAAGTTGGAGTTCGTGGGCCTTTGTTTGATTTCGAAAATGCGGCTCACGGCTTTCGCATGCTTTGCATTGGCCGCAAGGCCCCATACGGTATCTGTGGAATGCACGACGACACCTCCGCCTTTCAAAGCGTTCACCAGTTCCAGTGCATCCGCTTGCCATTCGGGCTTGCTCTTTTTTCGTCCCATGAATCAATGGTCTTTTATCCACTGATTTACAGCGAGTTCAATGTCCTTCTCTAAATGCTCGAGGGGCAGCCGCTTGAACGCTTGGCCGGTGACCCGCTCGAACAAGTCGATGTAACGGTCGGATACCTCTTGGACGAATGCTTCGGGCATTTCGGGAATTTCTTGGCCTTCAAGTCCCATGAATTCATGTTCCATCAACCATTCTCGCACGAATTCCTTGCTCAGCTGTTGTTGTGGCAATCTTTCACGCTGTCGTTCCGCATAACCCTCAGAGATAAAATAGCGAGAGCTATCGGGGGTATGGATTTCATCGATGAGCATTAATTCTCCGTTCAGAACGCCAAACTCGTATTTCGTGTCCACGAGGATCAACCCTTGCTTCGCGGCCATCTCCGTTCCACGCTGGAATAGCGCACGGGTAATGCGCTCCAATTCTTCGTAGCGCGCTGCGGTGACGATCTCGCGTTCGAGAATGCTCGCCTTGCTGATGTCTTCATCATGTCCTTCCTCTGCTTTTGTGGCGGGAGTGATGATGGGTGAATCAAACGCGTCGTGTTCGTTGAGCCCTTCAGGCAATGGAACGCCACAAAGGGATCGTTTGCCTGATTTGTAGGTGCGCCAGGCATGACCGGTAAGGTAACCACGGATCACCATTTCGATGCGAATGGGTTCACACGCGTGTCCAATGGTGACTTGTGGGTGCGGGGTGGCTTTTTTCCAAATGGGAACAATGTCCTGTACAGCGTCCAAAAAGTGACTCGCAATTCCGTTAAGAACCTGTCCTTTGTAGGGTATGCCTTTCGGCATTACCACATCAAATGCACTGATGCGGTCGGAAACCACAGCGACAATGTTGCCCCCTTCAAACCGATACATGTCTCGGACCTTTCCATGGTACACATCGGTTTGACCTGCAAACTGAAATGTGGCTTGGTGCAAGGTGTTGCTCATGTGTTTTTCTTTTTTTGCTCTTTGTTCTCCCGTTGCTCATCGGCCTTTTCGAAAGCTGCAATGACCGCCCTGACCAATCGATGACGAATGACATCGCTTGCTGTAAGTTGCACAAAACCAATGCCTTCAATTTGGTGCAGATGGCGTTGTGCATAAACCAGCCCGGATCCCTGGTGACGCGGTAAGTCTACTTGTGTGGCATCGCCCGTGATGACGAATTTTGCGTCCCGCCCCATGCGGGTGAGAAACATCTTGATTTGTGCTACGGTCGTGTTTTGTGCTTCGTCTAAGATGACAAAAGCCTTGTCGAGTGTTCGTCCTCTCATGAAGGCCAACGGTGCTATCTCGATGACTCCTTTTTCCAAATGATCTGCGACCTTGTCAAAAGGCAGCATGTCTGTTAAGGCATCATACAAAGGCTGCAAGTAGGGGTCCAGTTTCTCTTTCAAGTCTCCCGGTAAAAAGCCTAGGTTTTCTCCGGCTTCTACGGCAGGCCGAGTGAGAATTATTTTTTTGACGCGTCGGTCCTTGAGCGCAGCTACTGCCATGGCCACGGCGGTATATGTTTTTCCCGTCCCGGCAGGTCCTACAGCAAAGCTCATGTCATTGGCTCGAATGGTATCCACCAGGGTTTGCTGGTTGGGCGTGCGCGCCATGATTCGGTTTCCGCCCGGTCCATATACGAGCGTGTCGTCCTTTTGCGACTGTTTCATGACGGTGGATTCGTCGGAATTGAGCAATCGATCAACGTCATCAACGGACAGGGATTGGTAGCGCTCTGCATGCCAAAGAATCATGCGCATTACCTCCTCAAAGCGCCCCAAGTCCTCCACGGATCCTTTTGCGGAAATGGTTTCCCCACGTGTGACAAGGTGCAGCGAAGCAAACCCACTCCGCAATACACGCCAATTTTCATTTTCGGGACCGAGGAAGACCAAAGGATCAACACCTCGGATGGATATCTCTTTCTGTTGCATATGGAAAGACAAAAATACGTTCCCGACCTTTGCAATGTGTCAATCATCACATTAACATCTGACTTTGGTGAAGGAAGCCACTATACGGCGGCCCTGAAAGGTGCCCTTTTGTCCCGTGCTCCCGATTCGAAAATTGTGGACATCTCGCATCGAGTGCGAAAGTTTGATGTGGTTGAGGCGGCATTTATTCTGCGCTCTACATACCCGGAATTCCCGAAAGGAACGGTCCACATTATCTGTGTTCAAGGAGCGAATACCCCAGAAACACCACACCGATTGGTGACGTTTCAAGATCAGCATTTTATCGGAGCGGACACAGGAGTGTTTCGATTGCTTTCGCATTCAGAACCTGAGGCTGTTTTTGATTTTTCAGGACTGAATTTGGACATTGATTCCCCCACATTCCCAGAACGAGAAGTTTTCGCATTGGCCGCTGCACATCTGGCAAAAGGGGGGCGTGCAGATTTGATCGGACGGCCAGCGGGTTCACTGCGAGATGCTGCGCCGCGGAGGATGAGTTTTGAAGAAAACACCATCATTGGGCATGTCGTGTTCATTGATGATTATGGCAATGTGATCACGAACATTACCAAGGAGGCTTTTTTAAAAATCGGAATGAATCGTCCTTTTGAAATTCAGATGCGCACGCCTCGCATGACCATTCGGCAGATGAGCGAGAACTACCACGATGTTGCAACTGGAAAAGAGTTGGCACTTTTCAATCATTCGGATTTGTTGGAAATAGCGGTAAACAATCACAGTGCGCCGGGGGGGCATGGTGGTGCTGATGCGCTTTTGGGTTTGCAAAGGGACCAAGCCATTCGGATCAATTTTCAAAATGAAGATAGGCTCTAATGGGGGTGTTGCGCATTGTGAAAATGGAGTTTGAAGAAGAATTGGTTCGCGAGTTTGATGCGCTCTTTGGCCAAATACAATCGGACATTGAAGCGGTGCCTGGGTGCGAACGCGTCATGATGATGAAATCGTCTGGTTCTCCTAACACCCGAACGACCCTCAGTTGGTGGGCGCATGAAGACGACTTGAGCAACTACCGAAAGTCAGCATTATTCGGAGAGGTGTGGCCGCAAACCAAAGCCAAATTCGCTGGGAAGCCCTTGGCGTGGTCGGTTGATTGGGAAAGCGCGAGCGGATTGCCATTCGGAGTGTAAATTTGAACTTCACAATGAAGTCACTTATCCGCAAGGAACTCCGAACTTTTTTCAGCACCCTGATGGGGTATGTTGTCGTGTGTGCCTTTCTCCTTTTGACCGGTTTGTTCCTTTGGGTGTTTCCGGGAGAATGGAATGTCCTTGACAATGGACAAGCCAATTTGAATGCGCTTTTTATTTGGGCCCCTTGGGTGTTCATGTTTCTCGTTCCTGCCATTACCATGCGCAGCCTCTCCGAGGAGATGGGGCGTGGCACCATGGAGTTGTTGCTGACCAAGCCAATTTCTGAAGCGCAAATTGTACTCGCCAAGTTCACCGGTGCCTTTGCAGTTCTCATCTTGTCCTTGGTTCCCACGTTGATTTTTCTTCCAATTATTGGATTTTTGGGGCAACCTCAATGGAATTTTGATGCGGGGGCCATTTACGGGAGTTACCTGGGGCTGCTTTTGCTCGGGTCAACCTTCACTGCATTGGGTATCTTCGCTTCTTGCTTGACCACCAATCCGCTGGTTGCATTTTTGGTGACTGCAGTGACTTTGGTCTTCGGATTTGTCGGATTTACGGCGTTGGCAAGCTTTGATTGGTTGGGAGATTGGGAGCTCGCTTTTATGCAGCTTGGAATGCAAACGCATTATCAGTCCATTAGCCGTGGAGTGCTCCATGGGAGTGATGTAGCCTATTTTGTGTTTCTCGATTTCTTCTTTCTGTCCTGTGCACGCTTGGCCATCGTTTGGAACCGAAGCCGATCAAAATCAGAATGGATTCGGTGGTCTTTGGTTGCAGGCATTGGCGCCGTATGTTATTTCATTGCCTTGTCCATTCCTTGGCAAGTCGACCTGACCAGTGACAAGCGCCACACCATGACGGATGCATCCGTGGAGTTGCTCGAGAGCCTGGATGATGAGTTGTTTATCACCTGTTACCTGGATGGTGAATATCCCGCCAATTGGAAACGGCTGGAACATTCTATTCGCGCTCAATTGAGAGGCTTTGCGAAAGCAGCAAATGGAAATGTGAGATTTCAGTTTGTAGACATTTATGAAATTGACGACCGCCAAACCATAGGCCAAAACGAAGAGAAGCTCGTAGAACAGGGGCTGCAGTTCACCCGCATATCGTTTGTTGAGAATGGATTGCAGGCGTTTCAAACGGTTTGGCCGGCGGCCATTTTGTCGTACAAAGGAAACCGTGAAGTGGTGCAGTTTTTCAAATCAGATGTCCCAGAACCGACGGACATTATGATTCAAGGGTCGATTAATTCGGCTGAATACGAGTTGACAAGTGGCATTCGAAAATTGACCCGTCCTGATCGTCCGAAGATTGCCATCATCGAAGGGCACGGGGAATTGGGAGAAGCGGAAATGGCTGATTTCACGATGGAATTGGATGACGACTACGACGTGCTTCGGGTTGAAATTGATGGTCAACTGAATATTTTGTCGGAAGTGCTGGACGGAATGAAGCGCAGGACCAATCGATTTGACCTGGCCATAGTTGCTGCCCCTGACTCTGCTTTTGACCCGAAAGACCAAGTGATCCTTGATCAATTCATCATGAACGGTGGGCGCGTTCTTTGGCTCATCGATCCGTTGTTGACCAATCGGGACAGCCTTGCAGCCAATCAAATGACCATGGCCACTTCCAAGGATTTGGGCATTTCAGACCAACTGTATCAATACGGAGTGCGATTCAATCGCAACCTGGTGGTCGACGCACAATGCGCGCCAATGGTAATGGATGCGGGTCCCAACGGTGACCAACGAAACATGCAGGTCTTCAACTGGTATTTCGCACCCGTAGCGATTGCACAAGGGGTGAACCATCCCATCACAACGAACCTCGATCCAATCCATTTCGATTTTGCTTCGAGCCTCGATACGGTGGACGCCCCAGGCAAACTGAGAAAGACCGTATTGTTGTCAAGTTCTGAGATGTCCCGAGAATACAAATCGCCTGTTCGGGTATCGAGCAGCATTGTGGAATTGACTCCCGAATATTTCACGCAAAATTCCAAGCCCCATCAGCCATTGGCCTTGTTGGTAGAGGGAACCTTTCAGTCCGCATTTCTGAACCGATTGCCATCGGTACTTGAGAATGACCCGGAGTTTGCCTTTGCATCTCAAAGCTTGTCAACCGCTCAAATTTTCATCAGTGACGGCGATATGGCACGCAACAAGGTGAAGCCGGGCCCCAATGGTCCCATGATTCTTCCCTTGGGATACGACCGCTATGCCGGAACCGTCGTTTATGACAATAAGGAGTTTTTGCGGAATGCGGTGAGTTATCTATTGGACGAGTCCTCTGCGCTATCCGTTCGTTCTCGAACCATTTCCCTTCGTCCATTGAATTCAGAGCGCATCAGAAAGGAACGTTTGGGTTGGCAGTACTTAGCTCTGGGATTGCCCATCGCGCTGACGCTGGCCATTGCGCTCCTTTCCACATCACTAAGACGCAAGCGATTTGCGAAAGTCCTTTGAACTAAATTTGGCCCCATGCACCGAAACCTCCGGCTTTTCTACCTCTTAATTTTCGTAACGATCATCGCTGTGCTTGTGCGGGAATACACGCCATATGAAACGATGGAAATGAAGGGTGTCGAAGCCTCTGCATTCTCCATTTCGGACACAGCTACGGTGAGTAAAATATTCATTGCCGACAAGGATGGTGGGCAAGCGCTCCTCGAGCGGATTCCTGGCCAACGGTATTGGTCCTTAAACGGTCGGTACTTGGCTCGAAGAGATGCCGTAGATCTTCTGCTCAAGACCATGAAGCGAATCCGGGTGCAAAGTCCGGTGCCGAGTGGAGAATTGGAGACCGTTAATCGTCTATTAGCCGGAAGAGCAAAGAAAGTCGAGATTTACCAAGGCGACGACGCTCCGGCTAAGGTTTGGTACATTGGCTCTGCAAACCAAAGCCATACAGGAACGTATATGCTGCTGGGAGACGCTGAAGGCAATGTGGCGAAGGAGCCCTTCATCACGCACATGGAGGGCTTTACTGGATTTCTTTCGACGCGATTCTTTACCGATGAGCGGGAATGGAGGTACACAGGGGTTTTCGACTTTCCAGGCAGATCACTTGCCGGTGTGCGCGTGCAGCAACATGAATCCAATCTGGATTACACCATGCGTGTGGATTCGTTTGGCTCGCTTTCATGGAATAGTACTCCGACGAAACCCAATGCCATGATCGATACGTTAGCGGTGCAAAATCACTTCAATCAATTTCGGAAAGTGCACTTGGAGACGTATAACAACCATCTCAGCAGTAGTGCTTTGGATAGCATTTTGACAGTGCCGCCTGCTTTTACCTTGTCCGCATGGAATGCTGATTCTTCGGTTGTATCGAATGTCGAACTGCTCTGGAAGTTGCCGACCATGGATACGTATGACAATGAAGGAAAGCTTAATCCTTGGGACGGTGCTCGCATGTATGCGCGCTATAAAGGAGAGGTCGTACTCGTTCAGACCTTCGCCTTCAACCCGCTTTTAACGAGTCCTTTCTGACACTCGGTCATTCATTCTTCAGTGCTGCGCGCGCGAAGGACTGCCACGAAAATCGTTGCTGAACGGATTCAACCTCTTTTACAGCTAGACGCGGTTGCGCCAATTGTTTGCGCACCGCTTTGGCCAATGCATGGGGATCATTCGGCTCGCACAAGGTGCCTAATGAATTTCCTTCAAAGTACTCTGTTAGTCCACCAACAGCGCTGGCTACGACAGGTTTTCCGTACTGAATCGCGATTGCAGTAACACCGCTCTGAGAGGCGGAACGATAAGGCAAGCACACCAAGTCAGCGGCACCAAAAAACATCGGTACATCTGCATTTTCGATGAAGCCACTGTGAACGTGCGTTTCATCATGGATTTTCGCATCACGAATGAGTCGTTCATACTTTGACCAATCTTCATAGCATTCTCCTGCGATTAGGAGATGCACGGGCTTATCCATTTCTCGCAACATGGGCATGGCTTGCATGAGCACATCCAAACCTTTGTACCCCCGGATCAATCCGAAAAACAATAGGACATGTGCTGTTCCGGTGGCAGGTAAGTTTAGTTTTAGCCGGGCTTCTGCTTTGTCCTGCAATGCTGGAAAATGCGTGTACACGGGGTGGAACAACTTTTGAACGCGTTTTAAATTCCCGACTACCAGAGGGTGAGCAGCTACCGCGGCGCTCAACGTCCAAGCGCTATCGAGGTTTCGCAAGTACTTTCTGATGAGATAAGCCGCAAAAAACTGAGATTCATGCGACGTTGCGTTGTGCAATAGCCCTATGACGCGCATTTTAGGGATTTGGGCCTTTGTACTTTTGATGGTCGCCGTTAGAGCAGGCAGCAACAAGGGTTGCCAGAATGGCACAACCAAAAGATCCGGTTCGAAATTTGAAATGAATCGGGCCGTCCGATTCCATGAAAGCGGGTTGATGGAATCTAACAGCGCATTTTCCATGGCTTTTTCACTGCCTTCAAATTGACTCTTCCCGGGAAACAGCAATTGCGGATACTGCCGACTAAAATTCACCTTGAGGACTTCGTGGCCTTCGGATTCAAATGCGGCGCACATGCTTTGGTTGAATTGGGCAATGCCGCCACGGTATGGTGAGAATACAGATAGAACCGCTATACGCATAAAACAAAGTAAGCACATCCTCTGTGCCTGCTTCGGATGACTTCCTTCTATCTTTGACCATCACATGGTTGAAATCTCATGAATGCATATATCGTAGATGGAGTAAGAACTCCCATTGGAAATTTCGGCGGGACACTTGCTCCCATCCGCACCGATGATTTGGCGGCATTGCCTATAATTAAATTGATGGAGCGGCAATCAGGACTTGATCCATCTGCCGTTGCGGATGTCCTGATGGGATGTGCCAATCAAGCAGGCGAGGATAATCGTAATGTGGGGCGAATGGCGTCGCTCCTAGCCGGTCTCCCTACATCTGTTCCAGGAGAGACCATCAATCGACTTTGCGCTTCAGGCATGGCTGCAGGCGCGCATGCGGCTCGTATGCTTAACGCTGGAGATGGTGACGTAGCAATCGTCGGGGGGGTCGAACACATGACGCGAGGACCGTGGGTGCTTTCAAAGGCGTCTAAGCCATTTGGTCGAGACAGTCAGTTGTTCGATTCCAGTTTCGGATGGCGCTTTGTGAATCCAAAAATGGAAGCTCAGTATGGATCCGAAGGCATGGGGCAGACAGCTGAAAATTTGGTCGATCTTCACGGAATTTCTCGAGAAGACCAGGATGCCTTTGCTTGCTGGTCGCACCAAAAGGCAGCGGCTTCAAAGGAATGGAGGCAAGAGGAGATTGTTTCAGTTGCAATCCCAAGGAAAAAGCAGGATGATTTGATCTTTGATGACGATGAATTTATTCGACCCGGAACTACACGTGAAGCTTTGAGTAAACTGCGCCCGGCATTCAGGAAGGATGGAGGCAGCGTGACCGCAGGAAATTCATCAGGATTGAATGATGGAGCCTGTGCGCTTTTGTATGCATCGGAGTCCGGAATGCGAAGCCATGGACTGCAACCTTTGACAGAAGTTCTTTCGACTGCTGCGGTGGGCGTTGACCCGAGCATTATGGGAATAGGTCCGGTGAAGGCTTCGATGCTTGCCTTGGATCGAGCAGGCTTAACCATGGATGACATGGAGTTGATTGAACTGAACGAAGCTTTTGCAGCCCAAGCCCTTGCATGCACCCGCAGCTGGGGCTTGCAGGACGACGATGCCCGGATCAATCCTCTCGGTGGCGCGATATCGCTGGGCCATCCGCTCGGAATGACGGGTGCACGACTGTTATTAACGGCATCAAGGCAGCTCGTTCGCTCCCGCAAAAAATACGCTTTGGTAACCTTGTGCATTGGAGTCGGGCAGGGGTATGCGACTGTTTTGAAAAATGCACATTCCTTCTAAATAAACAATCGTGATCCAATCTTTTCAAGGCATGGTTCCGGTGGTGCATGAAACCGCTTACGTGCATCCGCTGGCTTCGGTCATCGGGCATGTGAGCATTGGTGCAAATTGCTTCATTGGAGCAGGTGCGGTTTTGCGCGGAGATTGGGGCAAGATTATTCTGGAAAAGGGTTGCAATGTCCAAGAGAATGCGGTCATTCACATGTTTCCGAATACGACTGTGACGTTGCATGAAGGTGCGCACATCGGTCATGGTGCTATGGTTCATGGCGCTACAATTGGTGAACAATGCATGATTGGAATGAATGCAGTGGTGTTGGATGATGTCCAATTGGGAAAAGAGTCAATCGTCGGTGCCCTCACATTAGTCAAGGCGCAATCGGTTTGGGAAGCTCGAAGTTTGATTGTCGGGAATCCTGGCAAATGCATAGGATCGGTCTCTGACGAAATGATTGCACACAAAATTGAGGGTACGGCACTCTACCAGAGATTGCCAGGAGAAATGCACGCGTCCTCCCGGGTAGTAGAACCATTGAACGTCGAGCCGGAGAATCGAATTGCCCAGTTCCCAACGTTTGAAACGTGGCAAGCGCGCCGCAAGAACAAATAGAAGTGGGCACGTCTGTAAATCGAATCATGCAGTTTAAGCAGTTCAGTGTTCGAGATGACCGCTGCGCTATGAAAGTTGGAACAGACGCGCTGCTGCTTGCATCATGGTGCTCAGTAGATTCAATGTTCGACATTGTTGATTTGGGATGTGGATCAGGCATTATTGCCATCATGTTGGCTCAACGAGCCACCGAAGCGCAGGTCCTTGGAGTTGAACTTGAAGAGAACGCTGCCATACAGGCGTCGAGCAATATGGCAGGATCACCTTTTTCAAATCGGATGGAGGCCATCCTCGAGAGCGCACAAGAATTTGCGAGCCATCCCGACAACAAATGGAAGTTTGATTTGGTGGTTTGCAACCCGCCCTATTTCCATGGCAAACCTAAGTCACCAGATCAAGCGCGTAATCTCGCTCGGCATGATGAATCACTTCCGCTGAAAGAGTTGCTGCTGGCTGCTCACGAAGTCATGAGGCCGAACGGCACATTGGCCCTTGCTTGGCCAATGGACAGAAAGGAGAAGCTGATGAAAGAATCCTTGGAAATGGGATTAGCACTGACTCGTTATTGTGAAATAGCTGGAACAACGAATCATGAGCCGAAGCGTTTTTTATCGGAGTGGAAGAAGATTTCCAGCAACTTCGAGGCTGGACAGGCCGTTGAAAAGGAGCGACTCAACATTGAATCAAGACCACGGATTTCAGGCAAACCTCAACATTCTGCTCGGTACAAACAGCTGCTTGAGTCCTTCTTGATAGAATGGGGGTAGGCAGCTTATGCCCCAATCACTTGCTTCAATCGATCAATTTGTGCGGACCACAATTCTTTCGCATCATCGATTTCGTCTTCTTCGGCAAAGTCTGTTACTACGATGGCGGTGTCTCCTGTTAAATCGTCAATCTTGATTCGAAATTCAAAAAAGGTTGCCAATCCTTCCTCTTCGTCTTCCGTCCAGCGAAATTTCACGAACTCGTCGCGCTTCTTTGTCACCAATCGAGCACTTTCTTCGCTTCCATCCCATAAAAAGATGTGTACATCCTTTTTGATATTGACATCGTCACAAAACCATTCGGCTAGGCCGCTGGGTGTGCTGAACATATTAAAAAGCACGCCTTTGGAGCTATTGATTGGGTGCTCAACTTGGAATCTCTCTTTCTCCATGGGTCGCATGTGTGTCAAATGGCAAGATACAGCGAATTTCGCAAGGGTAGGCGGGGTTTTTGAAAAATTGATTTTTAAAGGCTTTTCTCGCGTTCGTCATTATATTTGCGCCCGAAATGGCGGGATAGCTCAGCCGGTTAGAGCGCAGGATTCATAATCCTGAGGTCGAGAGTTCGAGTCTCTCTCCCGCTACTACCCGAGACCCGAAGACATTTTGTCTTCGGGTTTTGTTTTGCTATTCTCGTGAATACACGGAAACATTGGGGCTGTGGAGTAATGCATGATTCCAAACGTGTGTTCGGAATTTTCCAAACGATTAGTTCAAGCCATTTGATATCCCCTTGCGGAGATTTAATTCACTCAATCAGCTTTGGTTCATCCATTCGATTGAGCTTCGACCTTTTCACCAGAATGTCTATTTGAAACCTCCGATGCATTGCGTCTGGGCTTTTTTTCTTCTGTGTTTCTTGCTGCCATGCAATCATTTGCTCTTTCAAGTAGTAAGAGCAAAGAAGGACAGGGGTTGTGGCAGTTTGTTCGCCCAATCTCTGCATGCCAAAAATTTTTATTCAGTCTTGAATGCGCATTATTTTAAATGTTATTCGATGTTTTTGTAAGTAAAAACAAATTGAGACCACGCTTTTATGGGTATAAAAGATTAATATTAATCGACGAAAGTAAATATACACCCGAATTAATTTGTTATATTAGTGGGAGAATCGTCCCATTATGAAGCCAAATTATTTGTTTTTTCCTTCGGTGTTCATTGCATTCTTGCTCGGTAGTGCCCAGCTGGCCAGCGGTCAAGTTGAAATCAACCTGACTGAACACACAACTTCAACCAACGGAACCACCTACCGTCTCTACGCTGAATTCGACGAGACGGCAAACATTACTTCAGTATTTGCGCCGGAAGCCATTTATCAAGATCAATGGTGGCCGGGTCTCGACCCTTCGGATTCGAGTGATGATCTCCCTCCGAACTCCATTCCCTCCATTTCTTTTGCGACAGACGCTTCCAACGGTTTCTTTCAATTTGCACTTGGCCAACATTACAACACGCCTTCAGGAATCATTCCTTCTTTGTTTCAGTTCTACCCTGACATGGAGTTCGACTCATGGTTCACCATTGGCGGGGCAGAGGGGGTCTCGGCGGGTGTTCAACTTATTCCAGGACAGACGGATGCGTTGAATAATTTCAACAATGGCGGATCCTTTGATACGGATGGGTTTGCCGATGGTGGGGGGTGGTACACTGCGACGAGCACGCCCATTTACACGGATGAAAATGGTCAAATTTTATTAGCGCAGCTTACCGTTGAAGAGGGCGCAAGCATCGATGTCGTTTTGTCCTTGATCTGGCGGGATGATAATGCGGTGAGTCATGTGGAAATCGGACTTACGGCATCAATAGGCGACAATGGAGCGGGCTGCATGGATTCGATGGCCTGCAATTACAATTCAAGTGCTACGGAAGCGGGAGATTGTGTTTTCGCATCTGATCCATGTGAATCTTGTTCAGGGGAGTCTGATGGCACCGGAACGATCGTGTTAAATGATGCAGACGGCGATGATGTTTGCGATAGCGATGAAGTGATCGGTTGCCAGAATGCCAGTGCCTGTAATTACAATTCAAGTGCCACCGACTCTGGTGTTTGCTCATTTGCATCGGGTTGCGACGAATGCGCTGGTAACCCTACGAACGGATCGGGATTCGTACAGGACAATGATGCTGACAATGATGGTGTATGCGACGTTGATGAAGTTCTGGGTTGCACCAATTCTTCAGCCTGCAACTATTTGGAAGATGCAACAGAGGACAGTGGAGCATGCGTTTTGCCTGCTAATTGTGAAACATGTACAGGAGAAACAGATGGCTCAGGTACAATTGTAGATAATGACCAAGACGGCGATGGGGTATGTGATGTTGATGAAGTTGCGGGATGTTTGGATGCCTCCGCGTGCAATTACAATGCCCAGGCCACGGACGATGGTGGAGGGTGCATATATGCTACCGGCTGCGACTACTGTTCGGGCGCTACAGATGGAAGCGGGTCTATTTTAAATGGCGATACCGATGGAGATTCCGTTTGCAATTCGGATGAAATTGAAGGGTGTTTGGACAGCATGGCGTGCAATTACAATCAATTTGCAACGGATTCTAGCGCTTGTGAATATGCGTTTGGATGTGCCGAATGCTCTGGTGCCGATGACGGAACAGGGATGGTTGTTGCCAATGACGACGATGAAGATGGGGTTTGCAATGTGGATGAGATCAGCGGTTGTCAGGATTCAAATGCGTGCAACTATAACAATGATGCTACAGACGATAGCGGCGATTGTCAGTACCCCGCGGGTTGTGACAGTTGCTCAGGCGCATCCGATGGATCAGGTGTTATAATTGACAACGATGCAGACAATGATGGGGTTTGTGATGCAGATGAGATTGTGGGTTGCCAAGTCCCGTCGGCGTGTAACTTCAATGAAAATGCTACCGAATCGGGTGATTGCACTTACCCTGATACTGGGTACAACTGCGCGGGCGTTTGTTTAAATGACTTTGATGGCGACGGCGTGTGCGATGTTTTCGAGGTCAGCGGCTGCGTTTACGCTAGCGCGTGCAACTATGATGCGTCAGCGACAGATGACGACGGATCATGCGTGTTTGCAGGATCAGGACTGGACTGCGCGGGCAATTGCTTGTTTGACGTGGATGAGGACGGTGTTTGCGACCAATCCGAAATCACGGGATGTTTGGATGCATCCGCCTGCAATTACAACGCCTCAGCAACGGAAGCGGGTTATTGTGTGTATTCCGATTCGGGATACGACTGCAACGGAGATTGCATTGCCGATGCGGA
>Ga0129327_10000041_pt1 | contig 63661 bp, 50 predicted proteins | sample CPBDNA_6_FD_111799 | JGI IMG/M metagenome (GOLD analysis project Ga0129327, IMG submission 111799) | Freshwater to marine salinity gradient microbial communities from Chesapeake Bay, USA - CPBay_Spr_31_0.8_DNA | ecosystem: Environmental > Aquatic > Marine > Coastal | place: USA: Chesapeake Bay... | reverse complement strand
CCCAAATAAAGCGACTAAGTTGACATCAGATGAGCGAACAAAAACATCCACAGTACTTTCGCCCCTCCCATTTTTTCCTGCCGGGTGAGTTAATAAACCAACTCGCTTTCCTTGAAGAACGGAAAATTTACTCTCTTCCAAGTAATCAATTCCCAATTGAATAGATGGTTCTCTGGCAAAGGATTCGATGCATACCAATAAAAATAGAAAAACTAATTTAAAAGGTGTAATGCCGGAGATCAGTGATTTTTTACTCATTTGAATAGGTTTGATAATTAATGATTATTTAGTAATTTGCGGCTTCTTGTAAAGCTTTGCCAGCACATTGTAGGAAAAAATAGAAATAACCCCAAAGAAAACTCCGATCACTGCTCCACCTACAAACATTGGAGGAAAAGTATCGAGCAATTCCCAAAGATCATTGAGTTTGAAATTCGACCAGTCGTACTCGGAGCTTAAAAGGGGATTTTTCTTACTTTTAAATCCAGCTAGCTCTAAAAGTATTCTTCCAATCTTATAATCAGCAAAGTAAATGGGCCCCATCGTGAAAGGATTTGAAATCCATTGTAAAGCCACAATAACGGGCAGATTAGCACGGGTAAATAGAGCGAGGAAAAATACAATCAGCATTTGAATACCCACTAGGGGAGAAAATGATATTACCATTCCCCAAAAGAGGGCTGGCTTGATTGCCTTTCCTTTAAATGACCATAGGTAAGCTCTTTTATAAGCTGTTTCTGCGAACCATTTTAAAACAGGATAGTTATGAATATTGGATCGCCTGGGAAGTGGACGCATCCAACGCTTGAGTCGACGAATACGTTTAAATCGTAATTCTTGTGCTTCTTGAGATTCAGTAGAATTCACAGATGGAGGGATAAATAGTAGTTTAATTTTTGTTGAAATAAATCGGATGCATTGAGTAAATTTTCTTCTAAAGTGAATTGATCATTCCCGAACGCCTCGATTTTTAAATTAGAAAATTCATTCATACATTTCTTCTTCGCGTCACTATCTACTGAACCTGCTAATAAAATTACATTTTTATTATACCTTGAAGCCATTCGAATGATTTCATAGGGCCCTTTTCCCATTAGTGATGTTTGATCAAATCTTCCTTCTCCAGTTAAAATTAAATCTGCATTTTGAATCGATTTCTCTAAATCAAACCATTTAGAAACAAAGGAAAATCCCGGCACAAACTTAGTATCATATGCGACGCTTAAGCCATACCCAATTCCTCCTGCTGCACCTGTTCCTTCTTCCTCCCTAAAAACCAATGGCTTTTCAAAGGTTTCCGCCAACCGTGCAGACATTATATCCATATTGCTTTCCATTTCGTCTCTTCGACTTATAGATAGTCCTTTTTGGGGACCAAATTGAAAGGTGGCTCCCCCCACTCCCAATAATTGATTAGTCACATCGCAGGCAATACGAATGGATGGGAGTGTTACAAGTTTCTCAGGGCAAATAGTTCGTATTCTACCCCAACTTTCTGGGTTAGGGAAAAAAATAGGTTGATTTTCTTGGTCTAAAAACCGAACCCCTAAACTACTCAGTGCACCCAAGCCCATATCATTTGTCGCACTTCCACCAATCCCTAAAATTATTGCACTTACCTTTAAAGAGGCAACTTCAGCAAGTAACTGCCCTACCCCAACCGTTGAAGTTAACCATGGATTTCGCTTTTCTGGTGGTAAGTCAGATAAGCCAGCAATTGAAGACATTTCAATTACTGCATAGTTACCATGGTCCGGTAAATCTGCAAACTCGCGAAGATTGGGTTCCAATTTGTCAAATGGAACAATTCCAATTCTTACTTCTTTTTCCTCCCCAATTGAATCGGAAGCCAAAATTGAATGATAAGATCCACTTTTTTGCTCGGTTAATAACTGAGCAAATCCTTCCCCGCCATCAGTTAATGGGGAACACTCAATTTCATGGCTAATAGGTTGTGTGGAAACTACTTTTTGAGCAAGTGCACAGATTTCCCGGGCAGACAGGGAATCCTTGCATTTATCAAAAGCCGCAAGGATACGCATGATATTAACTATCGAATTTCATTATTGGTAGACTCATCAATCAATTTAAAGTTTTCTACATGATAAGTTTCTGCTGCCTCAAAAGTTAATTTCAATCCATAATTTCGCTCCATTCGATCAATCAATTTTGAATCAGGACCCCGTAATCGTCGTAAAGTGCTAGGATGAAGGAAGATTTTTAAAATCGCTTCTTTTTCAATATTTTCTTCCCTTAATCGACGTACAACGCTGGTAATCTTTCTTTGAATTTCGATACTGACTGCCCGGGGAGATTTAACAATTCCACGACCGGAACAATAAGGGCACGGTTCGTAAATTCCACTTGAATTACTTTCATCATGTCGCTGGCGGGTAATTTGCATAATTCCCAATTGAGAGATGGGGAGAATGTTATGCTTCGCCTTATCATCCGCCATAGAAGATTTCATTTTTTGGAAAACCTTTCTTTGGTCTCCCTTATTTTTCATATCAATGAAATCAATAATTACCAAACCACCCAAGTTTCGCAGTCTCATTTGACGACAAACCTCTGCTGCAGCTTCGATATTGGCCTGTAAGATGAAATTCTTTCCGTCTTTTCTATCTCCTTTATGACTACCGGTATTTACATCAATTGATACCAGTGCCTCCGTTTCCTCCATTACTATCTCACCACCGGAAGGGAGTAAAACTCGTCGCATAAATGTCTGCTCAATTTGACGCTCCACATTAAATCGTTCGAAAATGGGGATTTCTTCATCAAAATGAGTAACTTTTGATTTTGATTTGGGAGAAATTCGCTGAATCGTTTCGATAAGTCTTGTGTAATCCTCTTTTCGGTCAATTTGCACGCGATCAATGTCATCTGTGAGAAAATCGCGTGCCGTTAAACCGATTAAATCAGGTTCTTGATATAAAAAGCACGGGCTATCCTGAGACTTCATCTTTGCTTCAATTTCATCCCACTGTTGAAGTAAAAGATGCAAGTCTCGGTCGAAAAATCGCTCCGGTTTATTCTGGCCGGCTGTTCGTATAATTACTCCCATTCCTTCTCGCAGAGAAAGATTGCTGATAATACGCTTCAAGCGACTCCTCTCTGCCTTGTCATCAATTTTTCGCGATATCCCACATTGTCCGGCATAGGGCATCATAACTAAAAACCTACCTGCTAATGATAGATTGGTAGTGGTTCGTGGTCCCTTACTCCCAATCTGCCCTTTGGTAATTTGCACAATAATTTCTGAACCGACTGGAAAAACTTTGGGAATTTCCTGAATGGATTTTGCCTCTACCCGATTGTGTGGAGTCTTTCTCTTATTTTCTCGAACGATTTCAATTGAGGGGTCGTTATTGGCACCGGGAAGCATATCCCAATAATGTAAAAACGCATTTTTTTCTTGGCCAATGTTGACAAAAGCGGCCTTCAGTCCAGGTTCTAAGTTTTGAACTTTTCCCTTAAAAATTGCTCCCACCATTCTCTCTTCGTCAAGGCGTTCCACATCAAAGGCCTGTAAAACACCATTCTCAATTAAGGCCACTCGCCTCTCAAGAGCCTCAGTATTGATAATTAATTCTTTATAATCCTGCTTTGTTTCTCTCCGAAAAAAAGCGAGTATTCTCTCACGAATCGGGCGTTTTTTAGCTCGCTCTATCGCTTCTTCTCTTAACTTGCATTTATCAATAGAGATAGGTGCAGGCTCCATGGGGGGCAAAGTCAGATCATTTTTGTCTGCCTCAAGCTTTTTTTTCTCTGCTTTCTTGTTGGATCTTCTTCGCTTTGAATAATTAGGTCTACGTTTGGTATTTCTGGCCATTTTTATGATGGATAGAAAACCCGATCGTCCACAGAGTAAAATGTAAGAATGCTAAATTAAGCTTCTTAATCATCTAAATTCCTTTCTGTGTCGATAAACACTCTGAACCAACCCAAGTAAGATAAAACAGGAAATCAAAAATGATCCCCCGTAACTAAGAAAAGGCAACGGTAAACCAGTAATTGGAGTAATGCCAATTGTCATGCCAATGTTAATAAAAACATGGGTCATTAATAGGACAGAAACTCCTATTGCAAGCATTGCCCCAAAACGATCGGACGCCTTGGAAGCTACCTTTAAACAACCAAAGATAAGAAGGAAGTATGCAGCAATTGCTGTCATTCCTCCTACAAATCCAGATTCTTCTGCTAGCACCGCAAAAATAAAATCGTTGTGTGCGACGGCAGAGGGTAGATATCCTAACTTTGCTTGCATGCCATTACCCAAGCCTTTGCCAGATATTCCACCGGTGGCAACAGCAATGAGAGCTTGGATTCGATTCCAATTTGCTCCAATTCCATTTGGGTCCATGACTTCTGGTGCTAGAAAAGTGAGGATGCGTTTACGTTGATAGTCCTTGAGTGGTATGAGAGTTGTATCCTCATAAGCAACAATTGCTTCATTTGGATGCGGGTTCTCGGATTTATATTGATAATAACGAAAAACGTCATAACCCAGCACACCAATTATCACTACAAACAGAAGAGCTGTAGCAACAAAAAACCGATAAGGTATGCGGGCGACGTACAAAATTGAAAATGCTATTGGTGGAAAAACTAATGTTGATCCTAAGTCAGGTTGCTTGAAAATCAAGAACATTGGACAGACAAAGCAAAATCCAAGTTTACAAATTCCCTTAAAAGAGTCTTTTAAATTTCCGATTTCCGACCTCGCCATAATACTGGCACCAAGAATCAGGGTCACAATTTTTGCAAATTCGGATGGCTGTATTTTAAATAGTCCTAAATCTATCCACCTCTGTGCCCCGTATTTTTGGGGCCATAAAAAGACAAGTACCAGAGAAATAACTCCCAATACATAGATAATATGAGCAAATCGCATCCAAAAATGATAATCCACGACAGAGATAATTACATAAATTGAAAAACCAATAATAACCCAAATCACCTGCATTTGCCATTGATTACCTCCCGTGTAGGCCTGAGCAGATCGTATAAAAAGAATGCTCATTGTACAGAGGATTATTAAACTAACCGGAGAGAACATTTCCCACTTGCTTTCAGTCTCTAAAAGATCATCTCTTTTATTGGTACCGGAAGAAAATATTCCTCTTGTTTTCAAGTCCATGGGTCGAGCTTAACGTTAGGGTTCTAAGGAAAGAAAATGAGCTGTTATTTCTTTCCATTCTTCCTCCAGGCTTTCATCTTGCTTAACCGGGCGTGTCGCCCGATTGTACCAATAGGCAGCATTACCTAAATCTCCCTCCAATCGATGGAGGTATGCATGTACCCAATCACCCAGTATAGTACCTTCTTCTTGGGCAATGTCATGTGCTTTTGCCCAATCTCCCTTTTGGACCCACCACAATGCTTTCAAACAATCAGAATAATGAGAATGAGGCTCAGAACAGGAGGAAATATTCCTTACAAATTCATCGAGCTTGATCATTTAGGTTGTTCACTGTTGTTAGTAATAGAAAATATTGAAAAGAATTTCACTAGGGAAATTTTCAAATTATAAACTAATTTATCTAGAAACACCTCGAAGAAAAAGAATCAAGCTGTTACACCGCGCTCCCAAGCCGTCTCCATCGAGTACCGATTGAAACACTATATTGAAACTTTCTTCTATGTTCACGAATGACAAAAGGTAGTTCTACTTTTTTTTCCAATTCAAAATATGGCTTCAAGCATTCCACCAGTTTTTGTTCCGAGTCACCAGAACCGATCCAATTTTCTCTCGGTGTATATTCATTCAACCAGGTAAATGGGGTGGCTAAAAGAAGTTGCCCGCCCGGCTTCACTAATTGTGGAAGTCGATTTAAAAAAAGCGAGGGATCCGGTAATCGACAGATCAAATTGGCTGCATGAACCAAATCAAACTCTTTTAGCTCGGAGGGTAACGAACAGGCATCTGCAACAAAAAATGAAATCTCCTTGCTCGGATCATACTCTACTTTTGCGACTGCTTTTTGATAGCTGTCCCCTTCCTCTAAATACTCATAAGGGAGTTCCTTATTATCAATTAAAGATCGAGCTGCTGAAATAAAGGAATGGGACAGGTCACAGCCCGCCACTTCGTCACAAAAGCTCGCAATTTCAAATGTAGAACGACCCACGGAACAACCGACATCAAAGGCACGAGTAGTAGTCGAAGAGGGAAGTGAACTGTGGTCGATAAGTTCACGAACAGTACGCACGGGAAACCGAAGACCATTCTGAGGGCCATCCGACCAAGGCATTAACTGATCATCCGATCCGTAATGAAACAATAAGTATTCACCAAGTAGTTTATTCGACTCGTAAGTGTTATCCATTTTTTATGAGTTTAACGCATTCGACTCAGCAATCTTGGCAAACTGAGCCTTCAGGGTTGGGTATAAAGATTTATAAATAGGATAATTTCGCTTGTAGGTTTCCAGGTTCGGACCAGGATCCACTGTTTCAATTTTTTGAATAAAAGAGCTACAAGCCTCTTGCACGGTGCCAAATCCACCTACTCCAACCGCGGCAAGTATTGCCGCACCATAAGCTGCACCTTCTAATGCATTCACCATTGCACAAGGAGTGGCAAAAATATCGGCAAGCATTTGTTTCCATAACGCTGAGCGCGAACCGCCCCCAGAAAGTATAATTTCATTTGGGTTAACACCCAATTCTTTCATCATGGATAACGAATCATTTAAACCATAGGAGACTCCCTCCAAAACAGCCCGGGTATGATGTTTTTTTTGATGGCGTAAACTCATACCGATAAAGCAACCCCTTGCATACGGGTCTGGATGGGGTGTTCTTTCGCCCGATAAATAAGGAAGAAAAAATAAACCCTCTGAGCCCGCAATTACCTGCTGGGCTTCTTTAGTAAGAGTTTCATAAGCATTCGCACCGCCCTCCTTTTCTATTCTTTGCTCCTCCATTCCAAATTGATTCTTATACCACTGAAAAGAACCTGCTGCAGATAGCATCACTCCCATTACATGCCATTTCCCAGGAACCGCGTGACAAAATGCATGTAATTTACCATTAGGCTCAACGCGGTATTCGTCGCTTTGGGCAAACACAACACCACTCGTTCCCAATGTGACAGAAACTTTGCCCTCTTCCACAATTCCTGAGCCAACAGCTTGAGCCGCACAATCTCCACCACCCGCCACTACAGGGGTTCCTTCAAGCAGACCAGTTAAGGTTGCTGCTTCCGCGGAAATTTTGGCGGAAACTTCAGTTGATTCAGTAACTTCCGGCATCCAAGAGATTGGCCATCCCATGCAATCAAACATTTCTTGTGACCAAGTTCTCTTTCCGACATCTAGTAGAGAGGTTCCTGAAGCATCCGAAACATCAGAAAAAAAGGAACCGGTTAATTTGTAACGAATAAAATCTTTTGGTAAAACTACCTTATCGATCAAAGCAAAAAGGTCTGGTTCGTTTTTTTGGGTCCACAAGATCTTGGGAGCAGTAAAGCCAGGCAAAACGGGATTACCGGTAATACTAAGAATTTTCTTTTGCCCAACTCGTTCGGTAATTTCGTCACACTCCAAATGAGATCGTTGGTCATTCCACATGATACAGGGCCTTAAAACGGAACCTTCTTTGTTCATTGCTACCATACCATGCATTTGGCCGGTAAGTCCAATTCCAGCTATTTCACTAGACTGAACTTTTAAGAGTAGTTCTTTAATTGCTTGTTGCGTTGCTTCCCACCAATCCAGTGGATCGGCCTCGGCCCAAAGTGGTTTTGGGGTTTGAAAAGAGTATTCTGGCACAGAGGTTTTAATTACCCTTCCACCACTATCAATAAGCAATGCCTTGACCGAAGATGTTCCTATATCAATTCCTATATAATACATGTCACAACCCAATTAAATTACTACTGCTTTGGCAATGAGAATGGGCATAAATCAATAAAATTGATAACCATTCATCACAGGATTCACCTTGACAGAATCGAAAAATTATTAATTTTTGGGGGAGTTGCTCATCAACACTTTAACCAAAAACTATAATTCAAGCTTAAGAAAATAGCCGTCATGAAAAACTTTCTAACTCTCGTAAGCATTCTTTCATTAGCACTCTTCGCATCGTGCGGAGGCGGAGCAACTGAAGGAGAAGATTCAAACGCAACTGATGCAAACCCAGCTGATGCCGCTTCGCCAGCATCTGAGTAAATTTTTTACAAGAAATTGAAAAAAAGATCACCTTTTGAGTGGTCTTTTTTTTGGCTTCCTCAGAATTACTGAGAAGAAACCTTTTTTTCAGTGGGGAAGTCTAAAGGAAGCTCGGATGTCACCTGTCCGGTCGCTGCCCACTCGGTCCCTCTTCGCAACACTTCTTGAAAGCCAATGCATTTCATGGAATAATCTGCATGCCCCATAGGTGTATGGAAGACTCGACCTTTTCCATAAGAAATTGTCATAATCATGGGTTCATGCTTTTTACTCTTCTCACTGTAAGCAGTGGCTAAGATCTTTACTTTTTCAGCCGGTCCACGCAGGGAATCATAAAGTTCATCTTTACTGTGTAACCACTTTTTTGGCATCCCTTTAGTAATTGAATGTTTAAAATCGCGAACCTGTACTATAAATTCACTCTGAGGACCATGACTTCCCCCACGACCCGGTCTTGGATCTCTGACCAATTTTCCAGAATCATTAAAAAACAGATACGGTCCTGATTTCTCATTGCGCCCACCCCAACCTCCAAGTCCAATCATTTGATTGTATTCTTTCCATTGACCAAATGCATTATTGGCGGCATGAACCACCACAAAAGATCCGCCCTCTTGTACATAATTTATTAAATTTTCCTGCACTTCCTTTGGCCACATTTCCCCGTTGTAATTACTAAGGGTGACATCATAGGAACTAAAATTGGGATTCCACTTTTCCCAATCTAAGGGAGTTGAATTCTTTGCTGGAGAAGTTGATACAGAGACTAAAAAGTTACCTGAGCTTTCTAATGCGTCAACTAATACAGGAGTTGTTGCTTTCCAATTATGATTATTCTGTCCGTCTAAGAGTAAAACTTTTATCTTGGAATACGCAGAACTGTAAAAAAGAAGCGTTAATAGTAAAAGGTAAACGGTTTTTAAATAATTCATCATAATTCAGTTGTTTTGAGCTTTGTCATCAATTTCTTTTTCCATCAATCTAATTTCATCCATATCGACAAATTTACTTTTACCTCCCGTCATTGCTGCAATTTCCTCAAGGGGTAATTTGGCACCAGCAGGAGCACCGTATCCTATCGTATAAATTTTAGTACGTCCCTTTTTCTTTTTTATAATATCAACTCCTTGAAATTCCTTTTTCGAGGAACCATCTGTCATGAAATAAATAACATCCGGCTTGGGGTTCATGTAAAAAGCCCATTCGAAAGAATTATCCCATACAGTCCCAAGGGTAAGCGGCGTATCATGAACTGCCTTGATTAGTTTCTTTTTAACAGAAGGAGTAACGGGTGACCACTTGGGTCGAACTGGATTATATCCATCATTAGCTTTCCATCCGGAACCGTTAGATCCACTCCAATTTTCATGCAATGCATTGGCATCTTCTCCTGCTACCCAAGTAGGTCCGGAAAAAAAGATAACCGACACGGAACCCACAGCAGGCAGTTTTTCAATTGCTTTACTTAACTCGCTTCTCATCACTTTGTCTCGCCCCCTCATCGAAGCGGAATAATCAATAATGAAGAGAATCTTATTTGCTTTAGACTTTACTCCCATAAAATTAGATGCAAAGGCTTTGTTAAGAACGGACATATCCACATTCACACTCACATCGCCCATGTTTCCCATTGGGCTCATGGCAATTGCAGGATTAAGGGATTGTGTTTCAATATCAACAATCGGAGCAGCAATTTCTGAAATGGCCTTAGCTTGAAAAGTAAACTTCTGTGATGGCTTTGCCTGCTTTTGCCTCTGCATTAATCTAACTTTTTGCTCCTGCTTCTTGGGTGCCGTGGTGGGTTGTCCGGCATCCGAAAAATCTGATCCCGCATCGTCACTAAGAGGAAGACCCATCATCATGTTCCAAAAAATAGAAAATGTGCAGACCATAAAAAAGAGAGCGAGAAGCAAACTGTTAAGTAATCGGTAATCCCGTAAATACTTAGAGAAGGCACTTTCCAAAGGGACTGTTTCCTGGCGTAGTGTTTCCGTTAACTCTAAGTCGGTCATGGGGCGAATGCGATTGAAGGTCTCATCGTAATTAATATTAGTAGAACTTATCTAACACAATTACAGCCTTATACTCAAGGCAAGGCATTTATTTCACATAAATGCTAATCTGAAAATTGGGCACGTAAAGTTAATCAAAATAAAGACTAGAGGATTCGGCATAGAGTAGTAAGGTTCATCTACTAATATTCTGCTAATAGTTCGTATTTCTGGACAAAGAAATTACAGAATTTCTTTAATCAAATGACCGAAGACTTCAGTTAGTCTCATATCCCTGCCACCAAAGCGAAAAGTGCTTTCAGTGTGCTCGATACCCAGTAAATGAAGCATTGTGGCATGCAGATCATGTATTTCATAACGGTTTTCTACCGCCTTGTACCCAAACTCATCGGTGGCTCCAACAGTTATTCCGGGCTTTATTCCTCCGCCTGCAAACCAAGTCGTAAATCCAAAAGGATTATGATCTCGCCCATTTGATCCTTGGGCAAATGGGGTACGACCAAACTCCCCCGTCCATACAACCAGGGTGTCATCCAACATACCTAATTTCCTAAGGTCGCGAATGAGTGCGGCAATCGGTTGGTCAACGGATTTACAATTCTTACCGTGACCATCCACTAACCCACCGTGCTGGTCCCATCGGTCTCCGTTCCCCCCTGGGCAGGTTAGCTCAATGAACCGCACGCCCCGTTGAACCAACCGACGGGCCAATAGGCATTGCATCCCAAAGGTCCGGGTATTCTTAAAATCCGAATCCATACCGTATGAGTTCTTGACCACATCAGATTCACCGGTCAAATCCATCAACTCCGGAACTGATGTCTGCATTTGATAGGCAGTCTCATAATTCTGAATCGCGGCTTCCACTTGCGGGTCAAAACCCATCTCCTGCAAGGAAGAACTATCCAAATCTGACAGCAGAGATAGTTTATTTCTCTGTAATTCAGCCGATTTCTCCTTCGGTTTGATATTAGCAACTGGTTCATTTTGAGGAAGAAAAACTGATCCTTGATAACTGGCCGGTAAAAAACCGGAACCAAAACAATCCAATCCTCCAGGAGGAATTAAGCCTCCATTTAAAACCACGAACCCGGGTAAGTTTTGATTCTCTGTTCCCAAGCCGTATCCAAACCATGCCCCCATACTGGGACGCCCTTGAAACCCGCTTCCGGTATGCAGAAAATAGTTTGCAGAAGTATGTTCGGAAAAATTGGATGTCATTGACTTCACCATCGAAATCTCATCAATCACATCGTCCTGTGCAATATGTGGAAAAAGATCGGATACCCAGTGTCCACTCTGCCCTCTTTGCTTAAATTCCCACGGGCTCTTTAATATTTTACCGATATTATCAAATTGGGTGGGTGCTAATTTTCCAATTACTTCGCGAGGGTCCTTCCCGTTATATTTTTCCAAGGCTGGCTTGTAATCAAAAGTATCCACATGGGAGGGGCCACCGTCCATGTAGAGAAAAATCACATTTTTAGCCCGTGGTGTAAAATGTGGTTTCTTGGGCGCCAAGGGTGAAGCCAGTGAATCATTGGACAGAGCGGAAAAAGCGAGTCCGCCAAATCCCATGGCACAGGATTGAAGCATGGACCTACGGGACAATGGAGTATTAAATTGGTTACAATGCATGGCTTGGAAGTTTAGTTGAGAAAAAGGAATCCTTTTGAATTAATCAGGACATGGGCTAAATCGGCCCAAACATGCTCGGTAAGGCCCCCATGTGCTTTCGTTTGAGTCTCTAAAAATGCGAGAAGTTTTCCTTGAGCTTTTTGGCTTGGAGGTTTCCCCGTTATCATCTCAAAAAGACTAACAACCGACTCGGATTTTGGCATCTTTGTCTGAAAAATATTTTTACCGATCATATTGCATTGACCAATGACAAACGGATCATTCATTAAAGCCAAAGACTGGGCCGGAACATTAGAAACTGACCTTTTCCCTTTGGTCCCGAAAGGAGCTGGTTGGTCAAAGGCCAACATGAATGGAGAAAGGAAATTTCGGTAAACAGAACCATAAATACTTCTTCTGCCGGCTCCATCTAAAGGACCATTTTTCTTGCCCCCCCTTCCCGTCATAAAGGCGGTTTTGTAAATAGGAATCGAAGGGCCAAAAAGTTTTTTATCGATTCGACCAGAGAACAACAGAATTGAATCTCTGATGAATTCGGCATGTAGCCTCCTTACCGGCATTTTGTGCAGCAGAATATTCTCAGGGTCTGCCAAGCTAACTTTATTTTTGTCATTGGAGGGATTTAAAGTACTTGATTGCCGATAGGTTTGAGAAAGCACAATTTTTCGAATCAGATTTTTTACAGACCAATTATTTTGCCTAAAATCATTGGCCAACCAATCAAGCAGTTCAGGATGGCTGGGTTTCTGTCCCATCGGGCCGAAATCGTCGGGCGTTGGCACGATACCACGGCCAAAAAATTGCAACCAAATACGATTGGCCATGACACGAGGCACGAGTGGATTATCCGCAGAGGTTAATTGATTGGCCAAATCCAGACGCGAACCTAACTTCCCCCCAAGGGCGGTGAGATTTCTACCATGGACAGGGTCACCAAGTTTATGGGGGCTTCCACGGACATAAACATTGCCCTGAAACACACTCCCCTCTCCCATCGCTAATACATACCGCTCGCGAGGAGTTTGAGAATCAGCAGCTTTTGCATTGTCCATGATTAGTTCAAAAGCAGGTTGATTTTCGAAATGAATAAGACCTTCATTATATAAATAATTCAGAAACGAATACTCATCTCGAGAAAACTCCCCTGCCTTAATCTTTTTTAATGAATTTCCTAGAAAGTCATCAAGGTATTGAGGAAAGTTACTGCCATTAATTTGATCTTCCCCCAGCAATAGGGAAAATTTGGAATCTGGCCTTTTTCCAATTCCTGAATTGGCAAATCTAACTTGATCAATTTCCAAATAAGCATCTGTACCCCGATCCACAAATTCAAGATAAGCCCAATGGCCTTTGTATTTCTTGGGCGATAAACTGAACCATTTAAAATCATCCTCGGAATTTGCCTCCTTAATTACAGTGCCGCCAAAAAGTAAACCGGAGTGTTTACCCATATGGTAATTATCAATCACTACTCGCATAAAAGCCTTCCTTGCTTTGGCTTTTATCAAAATTTGATCATGCTCAATTTTAAAATGCGGGGACCGGAGGTTGCCAACCCGTCTATTTCCTAAAATATTTGAGGAAAGTACATTCCGATTAGGAAAAAGATTAGATCCGTCGAACGAAATTAATCGGTGCCCTCGTGGTTTAAAAGCTTCACCGGTTATTTTCCAGCCTTTTGGAATTTCCGAAGAAGTAAAATTTGCAAAAGATTGACTGTTTTGAATGAAATTCTGTTCCGCTTTGACCAGTCCAATATGTGAGTTTTTTTCACTTTCTATTCTTTGTGATAACGATAGAAGGTTGGTTAACTGATTAAAGTGCATACACCATGCCCGAAGGGTTTTGACATTTAAACTGTTTGCCTGAGCATACCTTTCAACTAGGGAAATCGGAGGTACTGGCTTATCGGGATTTGGAATCGCGGGAATTTTAGAAAATCCAAACTGGTCTGCATGTACATGCGCCCACCTACCCGTTGCATTATCAACCAAACGGACTTCGACCTCCTTGTCATAATAATCTTCCAAGTCCCAGCTCCTTTGTACAAGCTTATCGTTATTCTCCCCGCGAGATACAATGACTCGTTGACCATCTGCCCATAGCTCCACTCCCACCTCGTTAAACTGGCCACCGCCAACTAAAAAATTCAGGAATCGATACTCCACCTTAAATTTAGGAGATATCAATGATCCCTTTGATTTCTTTGGGTCTTTGTTATAAGAAGAAGCCCAACCCAAGCCTGAATATCCAATTACCGAATGAGAGGGTTTTGAACCTTTAAGTATGGTTTTTGTGAAGGCTTCTCCATTAGTTTTCCATGTACCAAAACCATTTTCAAAATCAATTAATATTTTTTGGGTTAGATTAGAGTCTCCACTCGCAAATTCATAACTAGAATTAGTTAGATGCAAAGCAGTTTCCCAATATTTGCTCAGTGGAGTGGTAGAATAGACATTCCCTGAATCATGAGAGAGAGAGGAAAACGCAGATCGACATAAAGTTTCTATCTCATTAGCAATTTTTTTTCTCTGTCCTCCAACATCTAGAGGATACTCCTGACGAGTACTACCTTGCATGAAAGCGGCTAGCGAATAGTAATCCTTTTCAGAAATAGCATCAAACTTATGATCATGGCAGCGAGCACACCCAATTGTTAACCCAAGGAAAGTTTTCCCAAATACATCCAATTGATTCTCCATGCGGTCAGCATTATCAACTTTTGAATCTGTTGGAGCATGGACTGCCTCATGAAAGTACCAGTAACCAGTGCCAATAATGGATTCATTAAATTTCTGCTCCGGGTGGAGGCGCGGTGTAGCAATCAAATCACCTGCAACATGCTCTGTAAGCAATTGGTCATAGGGTAAATCATGATTAAACGCACGGATCAAGTAATCGCGATATTCATGAGGGTTTTCCAACGCGTAATCAAATTCATGCCCGCATGTCTCGGCGTAGCGGACTAAATCCATCCAATGCCTCGCCCATTTTTCTCCATAATGGTGCGAGGAGAGTAAACGGTCGACTACGGTGTCGAACGAATTATTAGATTTATCCGCTATGAAATTTTCGATTTCAGTTAAACTCGGTGGAAGACCCGTCAGGTCAAAAGTCACTCGCCTGAGCCAGGTTCTTTTATCTGCTGGCATGGAAGGCAAAAGAGCTGCATAAGCAAGTTTTTCACGAATCAATTGGTCTATTGGATCTAGCTTTTTGGCAGATTCAGCAACCGGAATGCTCGGAGGGGTAATCGGTTGCCAGCACCAATGGGAATTCTTGCGTTTTTCTAATTTAAAAGAGGTTCTTTTTTTGGAAGATGAAAATGCCGGAACAGGCTCTTTTGGCCAAATCGCTCCATTATCAATCCATTTTTCAAAATCAGAAACAATTTCTTTCTTAAGTTTCTCTTTGGGAGGCATATGAAAATCAGGATCTTCATAGCTAATTGCTGCAATCAATAAGGATTCTTGTGATTTGCCTAGAACTAATGCCGGACCCGAATCACCCCCCTGAAGTATCAGGTCAATGTGATCCAGTCTTAATCCACCTTTGGTTTTACTGCTCCTTGCACTGTGACACTCATAACATTTCTCGGACAACACAGGTCGAATCTTTGTTTCAAAGAAATGACTTTCATCGGCAATTACATGAAAATTGGGCAATAAAGAAAAAAGCACCAAAAGTAATCTCATAAGAAACTTCATCCTAAGCATGATTTGATAGTTGAAAGAATAAGAATTCTGTCAACCTGTACCTTGTTAAAAAGCGAAAAAAATGATTAGAACCAAATGACATATCAATTAATGATTATTAGACACAAATGAAAATGGGACAAACTATCAGCATAGGAAATTAGATATTATCTATAATTTAATATTAACAATAGACAAAAGGCGGTAAATTATGAATATATATCCCTGACCAAAGAATATCTATTTTTGACTTTCATTTAAAAATTATTGTGGAACACTTTTCTAAACAGGTAATTGATTCGAGACAGGTTTTTATTGGCTTTCCTGAAGGTAAACCAAATATGTTTTCCTTAGTCAGTGTAGGCTTTGAAAAATGCCTTCCAGAATTTTTAGTGGAACGAGACTCATACCCAGAAACCGGCTGGACAAATTCAGAAATAGAATACACCACAATTGAATTTATAATTGCTGGAAATGGAAAACTCTATTTGGGCGGTTCGAATTTCAATTTAGAACCGGGGTCACTTTTTAGTTACAAGACCGGCATCCACCATAAAATTTCAACTTCAGAGAGTAAACCCATGATTAAATATTTCATGGTGCTCGCTCATTCCCCAGATATTAAGATAGATTCCAAGATTATAAAAAAACAGACATACTTTGAAGGAATTAGAGACCACAGTGAAATTATAGAATTGTTTGAATTAATTTTAAGTAATGCTAACTCGGACTCGGTGAATGGTGTATCCATTTGCAACTTGCTAGCCCAAACGGTTGTCCTGAAAACCAACGAACTGGTAAATACAAAAATAGAAAAACAAGCCCGGGCATGGGATACTTACAAACGGATCCACTTGCACTTGCGAAAAAACTACTTTCGAATTCGAACAATAGAAGAACTTGCAAATGAACTTAATATTGATCCCGCGTACCTTTCTCGCGTTTTCAAACGCTTTCATAACGAATCTCCATATAGATTCCTGATTAGATTAAAAATGGGACATGCAGCATCTCTGCTTCTTTCTTCAAGAAGATTGGTAAAGGACATTGCATTTGAACTAGGATTCGAAAACCCTTTTCATTTTTCACGCACCTTTAAATCTGTTTACGGTGTATCTCCCGAAAACTTCTTACAAAAATAACCGTATTAACTTAAGAACGCTCATTTATATATAAATATGGAATTCAAAATAAAAATTGAGTATTGTCCAGGTTGCCGATGGCTTCTTCGCTCCGCATGGATGGCTCAGGAACTACTCTCCACCTTTGAACAGGAAATTGATGAGGTCACCTTAAAACCAAACAAGGAAGTGAGTGGAACATTCAAAATTACCTGTAATCAGGATTTGATTTGGTGCCGAAAGGTTGAGGCTGGATTTCCTGACATCAAGGAACTCAAAAAAAGAGTCAGGGATTTCATCAATCCGGAGAAAGAACTAGGGCACCTGGATCGTTCCTGACGATCCTAAATTTCAACAAGAAATTTTCGTCTTTATTTACGACTTAGAAATACTCGCAATAAATTCCTTGAAATTCTCGATTCGAGCAAGTTCCTCGGCCGCTTTCGAACAATTATCCTTAGAGGCCAAACCCGTGTTCTCAGCGAGAAATAAGATGTACTCCACTACCCTTTTAGAATAGAGCAATCGACCTTCATCACTAATTGAATAAAACCTTTTTCTTTGTTGATACCCCTTAGGGGAATGATCACCAAGTGCTTTTTTTTCCGGGGAACCTTCAGCTGCTAAAACATAAAGGAAATTATATTCAAACCAAAAGAAGTGCTCCGGACTGGGCTCCAAACTATGCAACAGATTCCTGCATGACTCTTCACTTCTCATAGCTTCCTCCATTTTCTCATTACCAATCGTTAACTGGACAAATTCACGGGCCATTTTCATTTCAGTCTCGTCATTTGAAAAACAGCTTTTGGAAGCTAATTCCACCGTAAATGCATACCAGTCTTTCCATAAAGCCTGATCCTGAGAATTACTCGATTGGTGTAAAGCAACCCCCATTTCATAGGTGTACCGGCCACTTGTCTTAATCTCCAAATTACTGCCTGTGACCTCTCCGGCCACCTGATAATTTTCAGCTGATTTACCCGATCCAGAATGAAAGCCTATGGACACTCCAAAGCTTTCACAGACTTTCCATATGGGTTTTATCATTTCCCGCAATTGATCGTTATCGGGATAAGGAATATTCTTCTGAAACCCGAACGCAGGAGCCACAAAGTGAATCGGCATTCCCATTTCAAATGACAGGGCAAGCATTACGGCAGTTGTCTCTGGGGTGGTTAAACCGGGCAATTCATCAATGGATAATTCCCTAAGAAAATCACATCCTAAATCTGTACTAAAATACTTCTTCCGGAAGCTCTTATATTTATCGTCACGAACCTTCATTTTTTGAAGAGCCGGCCAAACATATGCCAGTAATCCATTGAACTCGTCTACACTGGGGTGCAATCCCGCATTTTCTACCCTCTTTCTCGCCGCATCCACCAAATCATGCGGGACTTCCTTTTCGACGAAACGAGCTTTTGCCTCTTCTGATTCCGGGATAACCGTCTCAGCCAATTCAGGTGAAAGATCAAAAGTGATATAACTGGCAAACATACAACCAGCGACCAGTTGATCTTCTCTTTCATCGAACTTTCCCCCAATAGGTTGATGATCCGCATTAAAACTCCAGGAGATACCGAGTTTATGAAACCCATTCTTAAATTTTGCCAAAATACACCCATGGGTCATTCCCTCCACACTTTGGCCCTGATGCCCCTCCGGTACATCGCAGCCAATAAAAGGAAATGGTACAGTATCGAGGTTACCCGCAAGCATTTCATTCACATCATAGACAAGTTCACGAGGAATACTGTTCTGATTGGCGGTCAACCCCATGCCTAATCGGGACATAGCCCAATCCACCCCGTCCCAATGCAGGGTGGTAAAACGGGCTCCTATTCCCAAAGTTGATTTCCCGAGATTTCCCCGGGATGTGGGAAAAGCATTAGTTTCAGGATCGCTTTCCTGAAGCAAATTTTTTAATCGAACGAGGTTTTCAAAGGAAGCCGGGAAATAAATAAATCCTTCCGTCTCGAATCCATTATTCAATGGTTCAAAGTCCTCATTCATTCGATCAGGAACTCTCAACCTCCATGCATGATCTCCCCATTGGTCTTCCACTAGAGTCCATTCGCCGCACTCGGAAGAAAAAGTACTTCGTGAATATTCTGTTAACTCGGGAGTGCCATTCAGACCCTCAGTAAAACGGTCCCAATCCAGGCAGAAATCAGGACTTACGCATGGATTATTTTTTATCCAAATAGAATTCTCTGAAAGAAAGGCGTTTATTGAAGAATAATCAAAAATCTTAGGATCGCATGAAATCATAGCATACACTCAAAACAAAAAGGAAGGCAAAGTCACCGAGAATTAAATGACAAGCTATTCCAAGTTCTCGTTATTCTTTGATTTCTCGCTTAATTCTGCGGCCAGTTTCTCGCTGGCAGCCACCTGCCTCTCGGCCATTTTCTTTTTTAACATTTCATCCCCAATCACACCCAACAAAATTACCACACCCAGAATTCCAAATTCCAAGTGAGTTGAAATTCCGACCATATTAATGGAGTTAAAAATTATCCTAATTACCGCCGCCGCAATTATGACTCCGAGGATAGAACCTTCTCCCCCCCGCAGACTGCAACCACCGAGAACAGCAGCTGCGATCGCAAAAAGTTCGTAAAATTCACCGGTCTGGGCAGGTTGAACTGAACCCAATTCAAAAGCGAAAAGAATTCCCGCAATTCCCGCAAAAAAGGAGCACAATACATAGGCTACAATTTTCATGCGATCGGTGTCGATGCCACTATAGCGGGCACCATCTTCATTATTACCTAAAGCATATAAATATCGACCCCAGACTGTCTTTCTTAAAAAGATCGAACCGGCCAATGCGAGAACCAATAGAAATAGTGCCGGGGTTGGCAGTTTGAAAAAGTCACCAATTGGAATTTGGCCGCTAAAGATATAATCAAGCATCAGGATCTGTTCCAAGTTTTCAAATCCTAGATCACCCTCCAACGGTAACGGCCCCAAGGATTGATTATCAGTCAACCACCGGCTTAAGCTTCGGTAAATCAAAAGTCCACACAGTGTTACTACAAAGGGCTGAAGCTTCGCCTTGGTGATTAGCAAGCCGTGAATCAATCCAATCAAAACCGACATGAGTAAAGTTAACCCAATCGCCACAATCGGATCGAGGCCCTGAATTTTCGTGAAAAAAGAAAGCACCACTGCAACCAGCCCAACCACCGAGCCTATGGATAAATCAATTCCGCCCGTTATGATTACAAAAGCGACCCCGATACTCATCACACCATACAAACTCGACCACTTGACCGTATTTTGCATGTTGTATGCGGAGAGAAAATTGGGATCTGCAATTGCGGTAATTACAAAGACCGTGACCAATAGACCGAATATTCCAAATACATTTTTTTTCATAATTTTAAGCCGTCAATGAGCCTCCTGTGGCAAGTTGCATAATTGATTCCTCTGACATTTGATTCTTTTGAAGTTCTCCTGAAATTCCTCCTTCGTGCATCACATAAACCCGGTCTGCCATTCCCAAGACCTCTTCCATTTCGCTGGAAACAAAAAGAATTGCGATCCCTTTGCCAGCAAGCTTTTCCATAAGCTTGTAAATCTCCCTTTTCGCACCGATATCAATTCCGCGGGTAGGTTCATCAAGCATTAGTAGTTTGGGATTCATGGCTAACCATTTACCGAGGACAATCTTTTGCTGATTACCACCAGAAAGAAAACGGGCTGGTTGTTCAATACTGGGAGTTTTGATTTTCATCTGCTTGACCGCCACATCTGCGATTTCTCGTTCCTTTGAATGATCAAGAAAGCCCATTTTTTGATCCCGTTCCAGACTGGGCAGACTTGCATTCTCACGAACTGTCATAGGCAGAACCAATCCATGTTGTTTTCGATCTTCAGGAGCCAGTGCCAAACCGGCATGCACTGCGTCAGCTGGCGAACGGGGAGAAAAACTGACCCCCTGCACTTCCAACTCTCCACCAAGGGAGGGAGTGACACCAAAAAAAGTCTGTAATAATTCTGTGCGACCGGCCCCAACGAGCCCTGCAATCCCAACAATTTCACCCGCCCGCACCTCAATTGAAACCGGAACCTCAGGATAGGTTGGAGAAACCACATTGACCGCTTTGAGTACGCAATCCCCCGGCTTGTGAATTTCTCGGTCATAAAATTCACTCAATTCACGACCCACCATTAAGCGAACCATATTATCATGATTGATTTCATCTTTGGCTAATTCCCCTGCATTCTCACCATCCCGAAATACGGTTACCCGGTCGGAAAGTTCCTTTACTTCGCCCAATCGATGGGAAATGTAAATCACGCTGATTCCTTCATCACGCAAACCCTTCACCACTTCGAACAAGGTCTCGGTTTCTTTTTGAGAAAGACTGCTGGTCGGTTCATCCATGATCAAAACCCGGGCATTACAGGAGAGAGCTTTCGCAATCTCAACCAGTTGCTGCTTACCTATTGGTAACGATCCGGCAAGTGTTTCAGAGGGTAAGTTTAGACCGACTCTTTTTAAATGCCGCGTTGCTTCGGTATGTAATTTTTGTTCATTAATAAAACCTTTGCTCCCAGGTTCACGGCCCAGGAAAATATTGGAGGCCAGATCAAGATTGGAGGCCAGGTTAAGCTCTTGGTGAATAAGTGCGATACCCAAATCCATGGCCTCCCGGACATTCTTAAAATCAACTTTTTGCCCATCAATGTGGTAATCGCCGGAATCCGCCGGTTGAACACCGGCCAAGATTTTCATCAGAGTGCTTTTCCCCGCACCATTCTCTCCGATCAGTGAGATAACTTCACCCTTTCCGAGTGTCAGGGAAACTCCCTTTAAGGCAAGCACCCCGGGAAAACTTTTTTTTAGGTCTTTTACTTCAAGAAGCAGACCTGAACCTGAGCTCATTTACTCGGATTTCCCAAGTTCAGCCATTTCTTTCTTTTTGGCCCAAAACTCACCGATATTATCTTGGGTTACCTCGAGAAATGAAACTTCCTGATAAGTATTCTCTGGTTGAGTACCTTCCAGTATTTTCTTTAGCATCTTAATGGATTCATATCCATATTCCCAGGGTTGCTGGCTGATGGTGCCATAAGCATGCCCATCGGTAATTGCCTGAAGAAGCGCATCCTGTTCATCAAAGCCACAAATCTTGATGGCTCCTATCTTCCCCGCCTCCTTAATCGCATCGATGCATGAAGGGGAATTATATGCAAACAGCCCTACCATACATTTCAAGTCCTTGTATTTTGCGATCGCATCTTCTGCGTTACTTTTAGCTCTCGCTTTGTCAAAATTATCCGTACGGGTATCTAAAACCGTATATTTTGATCCTCCTGTGGTCAAATTGGTTGCATCCACCGGATCGTACTTCACCTGCTCCATGCTTTGTACAGGACGACCCAATAATTCATCGATTACGCCCTGCCTTCTTTGGCGGGCATTTAATTGCTCAAGACGGCCCACAAAGAGCAGCACCTCACCACCTTCAGGCAGTGCTTTCTTAACCAACCCCCCTAAAGCTCGACCAGCCTTATAGTTATTCGTGCCGATAAAGACTAAACGCTTACTCTTGGGGGCATCCGAGTCGTTGGTAATCAAAATAGTATTTTCGGCCACCTCGTTTAAGAAGGGAGTTTGATTCTCGGCATCCACCGGGCTGACCGCAATACCGTCTATACCCTTTGCGAGTAGGGTTTCCATCATTCTCTTTTGGTCCACTACTCCTTTAGGAGGCATTAGGACCTCGCAATTGACACCAAATTCTTTTTCCGCAATCCGAACTCCCGCGGCACATAAATCCCAAAATGGATCCACTCCATTGGTCACATAGGCAAAGGAAACCTGGGAATCGGAACCTTCTGCACCGGGCTTTTCTCCGCAACCGAAAAAAGAACCAAGAATTGGCACGCATAAAAGAGATAGTATTTTGGAATAGGTCTTCATATTGATTTTTAATTAAGGATTAAATTTTTTACCAGGGGGTGCGGCCACCATTTACACACAAAGTTTGTCCGGTGATAAAGGAAGCCTCATCAGAGGCAAAATAGGAAACTGCGTTGCCTACATCTTCAGGTTTTCCCCAACGACCGAGCGGAATCGTTTTTAAATATTCATCTTTTGCATCCTGCGGTTCATTTTCATGTCGCGCAGTGGGAATCCACCCTGGTGCCACTGTGTTCACAGTAATTCCATGCGGTGCCAATTCATTTGCCATGCTTCGACTCCACCCAATCTGCCCGCCTTTTGCCGCAACATAAGCACTAAATTCGGGTACCGAACAATGGAATACTTCACTCGTAATATTTATAATTCGACCATGTCCTCTTTTTTTCATCCCCGGTAAAACTGCGCGAGTTAGATGAAACGGACTCATCACAAAAAAATCATACATCTGACGATAAAAATCAGCATCATATTCCTCAATGGGTTTTTGTGGCTGGTCCGGAGTTGCATTGGGAACAAGGATATCTAGAGAGCCAAATTTTTCTTCAACAGCCTCAACCAAGGATGAGATTTGCTCGGGGTTAGAAACATCTGCTCTCACGAGCATTGAATGAATACCATCTGATTTTAACCCTGCCAAAGCCTTTTCGGCAGACTCCCGATCATTCAAATAATTAAGAACCACCTTGGCACCCGCTTTCCCTAATGCATGAGCAACCCCATATCCTAATCCTCGACTGCTTCCTGTGACAAGGGCGACTTTTTGTGATAGTGAAAAACTCATAAAATTAAGAATAAATAAAATCTCCTAAATAGGAGCATTTTTAACATATCAACACAAATTGATATTTCAAAACAAAAAGGTTGCCCGGTAAAAAATATTTTTTCATTGCTTGTCACTCGACCTTTTTTCAGTTCGTTAATAAATTTTTTAAATGAAAAATACCTTTATCATTCTTATTGTCGGATTCTTGCTCGTTCATCCCATTACTGCAAACCCAAAGAAAACCATTACTTTTATTATAGCGGAGCGAGAATATAAAACAGAACAATCTGTTCCCGCATTTGCACACAAAAATTTATCTCAGGAATTCATTCTCTATTTTTCCGAAGCTCCCAAAGAAGGAACAAGTCGTAATATCCTCAAGAATTCTTCTGCGATTAAAAATGCTGATCTTCTTTTTATCAGCGTTCGTCGCAGAGCGTTTAAGGAAAAAACCATGAACCTCATTCGATATCATCTATCATTGGGAAAACCGATCATCGGTATACGAACTACATCTCACGCTTTTGATCTTAAAAATTCTCCAGTCCCCAAAGGTCATCAAGTATGGACCGAATGGGACAAGAAAATTATTGGTGGAAATTATAACGGCCATTACGGCAAAGGAAAAATTTGCTCGATCGAACATTTTTCGAAGTTAGTACCCCACCCTATATTGCAAAATGTAAAACTTCCCTTTACCACTCCGGCGACGCTTTACAAAAACTATCCTTTATCCAAAAGCTCAACGGTTCTTTTACAAGGAAGAATCAAGGACTCCCCTTCTGAACCGGTTGCGTGGACAAACCGTACTGCCTCAAAAGCAAAGGTTTTCTACACTTCTTTGGGGCACATCGAGGATTTTAAAAAACCTGCATTTAAACAACTGCTCAGGAATGCAATCAAATGGTGCCTAAAGAATGATTAGGCACCGGAAACTAACTTTGGCACCCGGTTTTCCCTCCTCGATCATAAAAACGGCTTTCATTTCGGTTGGCGCTCCTTTCTTCGTAACATAAGGGGTTGCCTGAAAATAACTTTTTCAGTGGTTCTTGGTCAGTTCGCAGCTCACATAACCGCAGTTTGAATTGTATCATTTCACAAAATCATTCCGCGTGGCCGCTCTTTCATATTCAGGAACAAAATTACCTCCATTCCCCGCTGAAACCATCGAGCACCCCTCCCATTTCGTGCCAAAACAGGAGGTTTTGTGTCCTTGAAATCGAGTTATTGGGCAAATGCAAAGGCAGTGGTTCCTTTTATGCCTAGTCCATCCACTACAAAAACTTGCCCTGCATTTTCTTCCTGCAAAGACTTATGGACACCTGTGGTTACGAACAAGCGATCTAAGTTTGTTCCACCAAATGCACAAGCCGTTGTTTCCACACATGGAACATCAACCCTTTGAACCAGTTCTCCACTCTGCGGGTTAATTCTCACTACCATTCCGCCATGACACATGACCACCCAAAGCATATCCTCCGAATCGATCGTCATACCATCCGGAGACCCATCTAAATCCAGAACCCCCGTATCAGCCACCAAAGATGGTTCCGACAAAACTCCCCTACTGTTATCAAAAGGATAGGCCATGATTTTCTTCGTAGGGGTATCTATATAATACATTTTGGTTGCATCCGCATTCCAACAAATCCCGTTTGAATTAGTCACTTGATCCACCTTCAAACTAAGGTCTCCCTTCGTATCCAACATGTATAGATTGGCATCCCCACTTTTTTTAACCGTGCTAATTGTGCCGGCCCAAAACCTTCCGGATGGATCACACTTTCCATCATTGAATCGATTATCTGGCCTTTTATCCGCTTCCGGATCAGCCAAATTTACTTTCTCGCCGGTAATCGGGTCAAAAGTATAGATTCCGGAATCACCCGCACATAAAAAACCTCCACCCTTTCGGGGGACGACGGTTCCAATCCGCTCGCCCATCTCCCAACATTCTTCGTCACCGCTTTCAGGATTCAATCGAATGAGCGTATGCCCTTCAATGTCTACATATAACAGATGATCATTCCAAAAGATTGGACCTTCACCCCATTTGGAAACACGTGAACCGATTGGACTAATTGTAATATTGTTATTCATTTTTTTTGGATTCCCAGGACTTCTTAAAAAATTGCATTGCTAAATCATTCACATCTTTTCCCTCGGGTAAAGTGCGTAAGCCAGAATCCTCCACCCCATAGGCAATGCATTGAACTCCTAATTCTTCACATTTTTTTTGTATCATTACCGCAAATCTTGGATGATGTATCTGATCATTTAGATCGGAGCGATTATACACTATGATCGGCGGTCCGTATGCACGAATATGAGGGAGTAATAAAGGTGTGCCCTTGGGCTGTTGAATTGGATAGATTGAGCGAATGCCCAAATTTTGAGCATGTCCAAGAAAGCAGGTAATTAATGCACCGGCTGAATTTCCCATTACTGAAATCCGGTTTTTATCAATATTATACTTCCTCGCATTTTTCTTAATAAATTTAATCGATTCTGCACAATGCTCAAGTAACTTCCGATGATCCCCATCCACCTGATCAATGTATGGATAATTCACACTGGCAAAGGAAATTCCTCTTGCTAAATTATTTTGCAACATGGAATTTCTCTGAAAAGATCGCTTATCTCCCTTTCTAAAGCCGCCCCCATGAAAATTTACCACCAAAGGGGTTGGTTTTTTTGATTCAGACAACCATAAGTCCAATTGGCTTCGTTTATAGTCACCACTATACCTAAGGTCTGAATGGGTTGGATCTTGGATCTCCCCATGACAAATTTGTCCGGCCTGTAAGAGTAATGATAGAAAAAGAAAGATTCGCTGGATCATAAAATCTGGTTATTTTTCCACTATTGAGTGATTACATTCGAATTCACAACACTTTCCCCAAACTTAAGTATAATTTTCTCAAATGTTATATTCTTCGCAAACAAAATAAGTCAGATTCTACCCATTCTATTCCTTGAGACCGACTTCCCTCGCCCAACCCTCCCATAACTTTTTCATGTGCTTAACTCGCTCGGAAAATTTACCGCCAAGGTCATGTGTTTCGGTCCGATCTTGATCTAGATCGTATAATTGCCAAGGTTCTTGTTTTCGCTGCACTAATTTCCATTGATTCTGCCGAATCGCTTGCCAACTCCCGTATTGAAAAAACAGTGGGTTTGTACGGATTAATTTCTTCCCAGAAAAAGTCGGGACTAATGAAATTCCATCCAATCCTGGAAGTTCACTCGAATATTTTGCCTCTTCCCCTGCTAATTCCATAAAAGTCGGTACAAAATCAATCAGGTGGCAGGGTTCAGGTGAAATTGTATTTACAGGTAATTTGATCCCTTTCGGCCAATGTGCAATCATGGGAGTACAGATTCCTCCCTCCATACCCTGCACCTTCCACTTCTTGAAAGGACTGTTAATTGCATTTGCCCAGGATTGTCCAATCGCTTCAAAAGAACCGACACTACCCCACTCTGCTTCAGGATCCCAAACTTTTTTTCTCGGTCTCTCATGACTGGCTCCATTGTCCACAAGAAAAATAATTAGGGTGTTTTCCAACTTTCTAAGTTCTTCCAACTTTTGAAGAAGTCGACCAATATTCTGATCCATCCGGTCCACCATCGCAGCATGAATCTGCATCCGTAAGGCCTCCTCTTCTTTTTCCTGATCTGATAAATATTTCCATTCCTCGTGCTCTGGATTACTGAGAGGAGCAAACTCCCGATCAAACAAACCCATTTTTAACTGTCTTCCATAACGAGCCTTACGAATAAATTCATATCCCTTGTCATAAATCCCATCATATTTAGCAATATCCTCGGGGTGGGCATGCAATGGCCAGTGGGGTGCATTATATGACAGGAAAAGAAAGAAAGGATCAGTTGCTTTTTCTTTTTCATCCAGCCAGTCAATGCTCCAGTCTGTAATCGCATCGGTGGCAAAAAAATCCTTATCCGGAGTGTAAGGTTTTATCAGTTGATCATCAAAGGCCCATGTATAAACGGCTCGCCACCCCGGCTCTTTTTCTCCTTTTCTTGCCCGATCTCCAGGATTCCAAAAATTGATTGCACCCCCAAGAAATCCGGAAAAATGATCGAATCCACGATCGTATGGATTAAAACCGGCATGATGCTTACCCGACCACCAAGTTCGGTACCCAGCAGGTTTTAGGATTTCCCCGATCAGGGCGGTGTTCGTAAAGTCCCGATCACTCCGGTGATGATACAACCCGGTTAGCAGGCTAATCCGGGTAGTCCAGCACTTCGAAGTATTATAAGCCTGAGTGTATCGAATTCCATTCTTTGCCAAACGATCCAGATTAGGTGTTTTGATCTCCCCACCATAGCACCCCAAATCTGAATAGCCCATATCATCGGCAAGAATCAATACGATATTAGGCTGGTATGCCCCGTGAGAAAAAAGCAATCCCCATAAAAGAAGAATTAGCATTGATGAATGTGCTTTCTTCATCCCCTTTTTCCAATTCCACTCATTCTTAATTTTTTCAATAATTCTTTCACCTTAGCCGGCACTTCCTTCGCTATATTTTGGCTCTCCGTAGGATCTTGCTTATGATCGTATAACTCAAGGTAAAGAGGATCGGACTTCACATCTCGGTAGTCCAACCAGGCAACCAATCTATAGCGATCAGATCGTAAAGTATAGCCCATTAAATGATTTTCAAAAAGGTTACGATTCCAGCCTTTTCCCTGCTGTTGCTTAATTCGATTTTCCACTTCCTCAATCAAAGGCCCAAAAAAGGTCTTCCTCATTCCCAAAGAAAGTGGATTAGCTGCCCACTCCCGTAATGCCGGGTTAGGAAACTGGCTCACCGCATATTGCTTCCCTTTTGCATCCGGGTTTTCCAACAATGGGAGCAGGCTCTCGCCTGCCAGATGCATCGGCTTGGACAAGCCCGCCAGATCGCAAAGAGTTGGATACAGATCCACCAGCTCTACTAATGCCTCAGTCCCCTTTCCTTTATGTTTCATTTCCGGAGTCCAAAAAATTAGAGGTACCCGGGTGGCAATTTCATAATTCGTAGCCTTTCCCCAAATTCCCATTTCCCCCAAGTGCCAGCCATGATCTCCCCAGACCACAATAATAGTGCTCTCCCGCATTCCCTCGTCTTCCAACGCATCCAGCATCAATCCAATTTGGGCATCAACATAACTAACACATGCATAGTATCCATGAAGGAGTGTTTTAGCTAGCTCCGGGCCGATAGGACCTTTCTTAGGAATTCCATGACGGGTCCGCAGCTCAAACGAGGCATGTAACCCGGTCGTTGCACCACCAAGTGGCTCTTCTGTTTGTTTTGCCAATTGAATATTCTTACGGTCATACATATCCCAGTATTTTTTAGGGGCCACAAAATCCAGATGCGGTTTTTTAAAACCAAGGGCAAGAAAAAGGGGCTGGGCCGGTTTTTTCTTCCTATGATCCTTCAGGGTGGAGATTGCCAGTCTGGTACTGTATCCATCCGAATAGGCATGATCAGGAACATCAGCGGACTCATAGGCCGGTCCATGAATCAATCCACCGGAGCCTTCTTTACCATACTTTGCGAGCATCTTTTCCTTGTTGGATGCCCACAATTTTTGATTTTCAGACAAGGCATACCCACCCGGCAACCATTTCATTTTGACCGGACATTGATTATGGGCCGGTTTCCGGCTCCAGGAATATTCATCGTCTGTCATTCGTCCGTGATAAATTTTTCCGCAATACAACGCTTCGTATCCATTCTTTATAAAATGCTGGGGCAAAGTTACGATGTTCGGATTCAAGTCCCGAAAATAAGCGGTGTTTTCAGTGACCCCAATTTCATCGGGTCGGGCACCTGTCATTAGACTGGCTCGGGACGGACTACAAATCGACTGTTGACAATAGGCCCGGTCAAACCGCCGGCCCTCCCTCGCCAACTTGTCCAAGTTGGGCGACTTGGCAATCGAAGACCCATAACATCCAAGCTCCGGTCTTAAGTCATCAATCGCAATAAAAAGAATATTGTGCTTTTCCGAAAATACAGAAACCAAGGGTATTGTAAAAAAGATTAAATATAAGAAACGAAAAAAATTCTTCATCTGCTTAAAGAAAGAATACCATTAAACAAAAGCAAGCTACTAGTTACCACATTTCATTTGTTTGTGAATTAAGCTAAATCACAAATCTTCTTTAAATTACTTGAGGGTTAAACTCTGAATGAATCATGATTACTGGCTATCGAGACTATGCCTAACCTCCCAGAAGGGTTTATTTTAGTCGAAAAACTTTTAAAGAGTAAAAGTGCTTCTTATCGAAGGGGGACAGCCATTAGCATCTTAGCGGGCAAGTTTCCCTTCAACACTTCTTTACCACGGACATAAACCGTTACTGAACGGGGGTTATTAGATAAATTGTATACCAATGCCGTTCGTTTTCCGTCCGGTTTTTTGAAAACCACCGAGGTGGGCAGGTCGGTATAAGCTTCCTTGTCAATCAAACCATATGCTCGGCTGGCATGGGCTAAATAATAAGGAATACCGGCATGCTTAGGAGTGGAAATCCCCCATTTCTTTTCAATGGCTTCGTCCAAGACTTTACAAATTTCATCGGGTTGACAAAAAGCGGCATAGGCAGCTGTGACCTGTCCCCAATCCCCGTCAATTTTTTCCCAGGTCATTTTACCCTGATCCTTCCCCTGTTTTTCAAGCATTTGATTGAGCTGAAAAATAGAGTGTTCTGCATGAGCTCCAAAATAATTCATATGAGTCCAAGCGGGAAGCCATTGGATACCATAAATATGAATCGGTTCACCACTGAACCAGGTCCATGCTCCCATATCCCGGTCACGCATAACGGAGCAGATCGTTGGTTTATAATTCGGCGACCAATTCGATTGGTCGGAGTTTTTCCAACCGTAAGCGTTGTTCCAGTATTCATGCACCGCTTCGGTTTCAATGGAATATCCCATCGCCCCTGTGGCCATCATTTCCTGATTACCCAGAGCGGCTCCGAGAAAGAACATACCGGCCCAGGAACCAACTGCTTCGGAAGATGATTCCTGATTATTCCCATCGTATCCACTCGACATTCCCCCTGCGTAGCTATGACCAGCCCAGCATTCAAAGGTACGTAGTCGTGGAAAACGGGGAGATTCTCTTTCCCATTCTGCATATTGTTTCACCACTTCCATTACACTCGGGCCATATTTCTTTAGCCATGCCGGGTCATGCATACCAATCAGAGCCGCACTCATGGCCAGATAACCATAGTGAAAATGATTATCAGTAAACTGCTCAGATCCGTAGGATGAATTAAACCCGACCAGCCCAGACCAAGGAAGGGGATACTTTGCATAGTAGAATGCTTTTTCTCCCGGCTCGTAGGTTAACCAATCCTCCACCACCCGCTTCGCTTCTTTATACAAATCATTGGCAATTGGAAGCTGTAGTTGCCAAGCCATATTAAAGGCCTGACAGGTTTTGAGCATGGACTTGCCCCCCCAGTAAGTATCTCCACCCTGCCGGTTTTCTTCAGGTTTTTTAAGCAGTTCATCTCCCCAGCGGTTGATAAAATTTGCCAATTTATCTTTTTTGAAATCATCATCTTTGGGCAAAGGAAAAAGAGGAATAATTCCGGTAAAGGGCCAGGCAATTTGAAATTCTCTTCCTTTGGCCACCACCATCTTACCCCGTCTGGTTTTATATTCCATACTGGTAAGTTTGAAATTATGCTGCGTGGTGCGGTAATGATGGGGAATCCAACCATGCAAAGTGTCTCCCCCACCCTCGGTTTTCACCTTCCAAACGGTGTTGACCCTGCCCTTCTCATTTTCATATTTCCAATCAAATTGAGTATCCCGGGGAATTGCACCCGCATGGCGGGCAAAAAGTTTTGCCTGATTAGGGTCATCATTCAGTGCAGCAATGGAAAGCACTGGCCCACTAAATCGAATATGTCCATCCATTGCTTTCAACGAACCACCGGGAGCAAAGATGCCAAAAGTACAACCATCCTGAACCAGGACTCCATTTGCATCCCACTTTCCAGGAATCTTCAGATCAATCCCCTTGGGCTCAATCCAGACATAGGGCATTCCCCGGCCAAAGGTGACATCGGCTTTTTTACTCTTGCTCAGATGAAGTCTCATTGAAACATGCCAGTCCCCCCAGTTCAGGGTGGAGGCATGAGAAAACGGTCCGGACTTCGGTGTGGTGGAGAGCTTGGAAAAAACGAAATGATCCGCTGAGATAAATCCCCAACCCCCCTTCGATTCATCCACCAATTGAACCTTTGCCCTTTTTCCACGATATTTCCTGAGGTCCCAGCTTCGCCATTCTAGATCATTACTTTTCTTACCGACCTCCTGATAAACAGATTGGTCATCAATTAATAGATGGACTCCGAGAATTTCTTTTTCACTTCCTCCCCCCACTTTGAAATGAAGATAGTCTTTCTCGATCACAAATTCCGGAGAAGTCGCCTTACCAAGACCACCGTCGTGTCCGTAAAAACTGGCGGCATATCGCTTGCCTACAATTCCCCTGCTTCCATGTTGACCATGGGTCATAGGTGCATCTCCAAACGCGGTTCCCTCCAATGTCCATCCCAGTGCTGCCCAATCCTTTTCAAAATCAAAAAGGGTTTGCTCAACGGGATCAGAATCAGGAGTCGGGTCAATGGGTTCAATCACCAAAGGCTCACCTGCATCCATTTCTGTACCGTTTTGATTCCATTCCAATGGATACCAAATTTGTACGCCCTGTGCATTCGCGCTCACCGTAAAAGGATACGCATACAGGCGACCGGGAAAACCATCATTGGCCAAAAGCGTTGTCCACCAGTCATTCGTGGGCAGTGGCTTCCCTTGCACTTCAGGCTCTAAATGAAGCGTCCTCGCAAAAAGTTTTTGTACTGATTCATTTTCAGGTGGTTTTTCTGCAAATGGAGCGGCACTCACCCCCGCAGTAACAAAAGAGCAAAAAAAGACACCGAGGAATAATTTCGGTTGGTAGAAGAAGGAAGAAATTTTCATGGTCAAGCCGTTAAACTAACCGAACGGTAAAGGATCACGCAAGCACCTGTTTGATCACATGTCCGTGGACATTGGTCAGCCTTCTTTCCAGTCCGTTATGATAATAAGAAAGTCGCTCATGATCCAGTCCCATCAAATGAAGAATTGTAGCGTTAAAGTCGTATACGCTCGACTTCCCCTTTACGCTCTTGAAACCAAAATTATCACTCTCCCCATAACTGTATCCCTTCTTTACCCCAGCACCGGCAAAGAAACAGGTAAAGGCATCCGGATTATGATCCCGGCCCGTTCCATTCCCCTGAAGGAAAGGCATCCGGCCAAACTCAGTGCACCAGACAACCAGAGTATTTTTTAAAAGTCCCCGGCGCTTCATATCGCTGATAAGGGCTGCGGTGGGCTGATCCATGATCTCCGCCTGCATCGCATGGGTCTTATCAATGTTACTATGAGAGTCCCAGTTGGTTATCCCATTCCCTCCGGATGGATCGCTTCCATTGAAAAGTTGAACCACACGCACTCCTTTTTCAAGCAAGCGACGGGCTAATATACAATTCTTGGCATATTCTTTTTTTAGATCAGTTCCACTTTCCAATCCGTACTCTTTTTTAATCGATGCCGGCTCTTTTGAAATATCCATCACATCGGGTATGGAGGTCTGCATTTTCCCAGCCAGCTCATAACTGGCAATACGGGCAGCAAGATCAGCATCTCCGGGATACTTCTCCAAGTGAAAACCGTTCAACCGTTGAAGCAGGCTCACAGTGGAGCGGTCATCCGCACTGGTGTAGGATGCCGGACGGGCTAGGTTAGCAGGGGGATTCTTGGCATTAAAATCAGTTCCCTGAAAAGCAGCTGGCAAAAAGCCGTTTCCAAAATTATTTTTGCCTGACCGGGCCGGGCCGCGTGGATCGTTGATCGCCACAAAAGCAGGAAGTTCCTCATTCTCTGAACCAAGAGCATAAGTTGCCCATGAACCAAAAGAAGGGAATCCTTCCATTGTAAATCCAGTATTAAGAAAGTTCTCCCCCTGTGGATGGGCACTTGTCTGGGTATGAAGAGAGTGAACGAAGCAGAAATCATCAGCCAGGGCACCCAAATGCGGTACAAGCTCAGAAACCATTTTTCCCGACTTTCCCCGTGGTTTAAAGTCCCAAAAAGGTTTGGCGATATTACCCGAAGGCCCTTCAAAGGTAACCGCCGGCATACCGGGAGGTTTTTGTCCATGGTACTTGGTAAGGTCAGGCTTATAGTCAAAGGTATCCACATGACTGACTGCACCTGGACAAAATATAATTAAGACCTGCTTAGCTTCAGTTTCAAAATGAGGATTACGCGGAGTGTATGGGTTGTCAGGATCCAAGTTTGGACGGATGGGTGATTTTCCGGTAAAACTGGTGGGATCATCGGAACCAAAAAGTCCGTCTTTACTCAACAACTGGGCAAGCCCTAGAGCACCGGTTGAAAATCCGGCGTTCTTCATAAAGCCACGCCGATTTAATAAAGACCGTCCGATCGAGGAAATTTTTTCTTCGTGATTATTCATTTTAAAAAAACCTTAGGGTAAAAAGGAAAACTCGTTGGAATTGATTAAGGCCCGGCAAACAATCTCAAGCCCACGATCTTTCGCAACCTCCAAAGAGGCATTTAATTCCTCTTTCCTCGGCTTGCGTGAAAAAATTAACTCAAACGCACGAATGACCGAGGTTTTGAGATTTCCTTTTGAGTCATCTTGAGCCCGCTTGGCGAGATGTATTGCCTGATCGACCACAAAGTCACTATTCATTAAATTAAGGGCCTGCAAGGGAGTTGTGGAGACCGGTCTTTTAGAACGCACTTGACCACAATCCGGAAAATCAAAAGCAGTAAATATTTGATCGTCCACCCGGCGCATTCTTTCCTGGTAGATCATCCTACGCCAAGTTTCCGGTCCAAAATTATTGACCACTTCCCACTGGGCATAGGTCTTTTTAACATTATGTATACGATAACTTCTGCCTCCCATTTCCCGGTTTAACTTACCGGAAGCCAGAAGGATACCGTCCCGGATCACCTCGGCCTCCACCCTTCTTGGTGGAAAGCGCCAAAGTAAAGAACCAGTCGCATCTTTTTCCAACCCGACATCGGAGGGTTGATTCGATCTCTTAAATGCATCGGAAGTAACAAATAACCGAATCAATTCCTTCATTGACCAGGGTGTACCCTCAGGGCGAGATGGATTGGAAAATTCAGCGGCTATCCAGTCAAGTAATTCCGGATGACTTGGGGGAGCACCCGCTCGACCAAAATCTCCACCTGTCACAACTAAGCCCGCACCAAACACATGCTGCCAAATACGGTTTGCCATAACCCGGGCGGTTAAGGGATTTTTTGCATCCACCATCCACTCGGCAAACTCCGCACGCCTTGCCCTACCACTGGCCTTACTATCCACCCCCAATTCACCGGAAAGTATTTTGGGTGCAGCCGGTGGGACAATATCCCTTGGATTCTCCGGGCTACCACGGTGCAAGACACGAGTGACCTTTGGCTTGATAAAACTACCAACAAAACTGGGGCGAGGACCTTCTTCAGAAAGCTTGTAGGCAAGATGGTTAATCTCACCAACTGCATCTCCAACCGATTTTTCACGCTTATTGAAATCCCTGATTTCTTGAATAGACGCAATCTCTTTCCAGGTTCCATCGACCAATTTCACATTCACCAAAAATTGGTCGAAATTAAATTTATTTTTCTGCTCGAGGTAATCAGTTTCATAGTAATATTCCCGATTCGAACTCATTCGTAAACGCCCCACCTTTACCGGCTTTTCGAAAGTAAACTCCAGCCAAGGATTCTGTTTTTTCTGCTTATTGTAACTGGCCTGCCAGCGCTGGGTTCCGTACTTACCATCGATGACCCTCGTAATAGGAAACCGATCGCCTTGCTGGGCAAATGCCAAGTCAGTATTTACTTTAGTTCCGTTGGTTGCCCGGGCCAGATTAAAATTCTCGGAGGGTAAGCCAAAAATCTCAACTTCATCCAAACCAACATATCCGGACCAAAAGTTCAGCCGTAATCCCACCGCTTCGATCGGTTTCCAATGTATTTCCTTGTATCCCCCCCAGTCCTCCTCCCAAGTTGAGGTTTTCTTTCTTATTATATTCCGATTCTTGGCAACATCCTTCCAAAATTCATTAGCCTTTGTTTTTCTTGGGTGCTCCTTGGAAAATTCGGGAAAACGACTGCCAAATTCAATATCCTGAAATACGGCTGTCATGGAGTAGTAATCCTGAATCGAAATGGGATCAAATTTATGGTTATGGCAACGAGCACAACTCATAGTAACGCCGAGCATGGATGCCCCCACAGTTTGCATAATCTCATCCATCCTGTCAGCACGGGCTTGCCTGATCGCAGAGGCTTCCTGCCCAACCGTGGCCGCGGGAACATGAGGTCCAGCAACTAAAAAACCTAGGGCTTCCCCCACTCCCATGCCGTCACCAGCCAACTGTTGCCTCACAAATTCATCATAAGGCAAATCTTGATTAAATGCCCGAATCACATAATCCCTGTACACCCAGGCAAGCTTGCGATAGAGGTTTGACTCCGAACCATTGGTTTCTGCCCAGCGTATCACATCCAACCAATGCTGAGCCCATCGCTCGCCAAAGTGCGGGGATGCCAATAATTCATCGACTAACACTGTGTAAGCTTGCTCCGGATTCTTTTTATAACCAGAAAGAAAATCAGCCACCCTAGATGGTCGAGGAGGTAGTCCTGTTAAAACAACAGATGCACGCCGAATCAAAGATAATGGATCCGTATTTTTGTTTGCGGGTATTCCCTCTTTTTTAAGGCGTCGATTAATAAAAGAATCGATTGGATTCTTCGATTTCTTGGGGATAGTCGGACGGTCAATCGATTGGAATGCCCAATGATCCGTTCCCTCTTCAATTTTATCCTCCATTTGGCCGGGCCACACAGCTCCTTCCGCAATCCATTGTTCCAATAATTCGACTTCATCGTCAAAAAGCTTACCACCTTTGGGAGGCATACCAATTTCTGGATCATCGCTTTTAATCACTTCAATCATATAACTTTTTTCTGGCTTCGCAGGAATAACTGCAGATAAACCAGAATCTCCCCCTTTGAGGAGATGAACCCGACGATCGACCCGAAATCCTGATTTTGATTTATCAGGACCATGACAATCTATGCAATAATCCTCAAGCAGGGGGAGTATGTCATCCTCAAACTTAAGCTTTGCGAATGAGAATACCTGTATAAAAACTATCAGGCAAAGTACTAAAGCGAAATTTTTAAAGGTCATTTAAAGTTGGAGACAAATGTAGAAAAGGTGGGGATTGAATATATTATATTAAACAACCTGTAATTAAAAAGCATAATTGGCAATTTTTAAACAATTATGGAGTCATTCATACAAAATAACCTAAATAATACTTATTGGGACAACTTATTAATGCTTCCTTAACGAGAATTGATTAAAGGAGCCGTTTGCTCTGGAGAAGTAATTCCATGAGGGAGTTCCATTATTTTTAAATTCCGAAAGTGAATCTCAGAACCTTCCGACTCCAAGCAAAGGTATCCTTTTTTATACTGTGAATTACGAATTCCATTCACAAATTTGCCATTAACTGAAAGTTTAACCACACCATCTACGCATACCACGTCATAAGTATTCCACTCCCCTCTTCCCTTGCATCGGTTCTCCAAAGACTTGCTCCTACTGCCCCGCGGGTTATCAGGGGTTGCTTTTAGCCCTCCTGCACCAAACAACTCACCATGCACATAGGCAATGGGCGGAGGCTGTTTGCCCTTCCTTGTATGCAACTTTACCCAATCCAGTTCCAACATTTGAATCTCAAGGCCTTTGGGTAAGCGGTTTCCAAAAGGTTTTGCGTCACTCCAGGCAAAAATTCCGGAATTCCCCCCCGGTTCCATGTGTCGCCATTCAACATGCAAAAGAAAATTCTCGTATTGCCTATCACTACGCATGACCCCAATCGGTTTCCCCTTACAAATTAACATGCCATCCTTGACATACCATGTTTCTGGTGAAGTGTTTACATCAACCCAGCCAGTCAGGTCCTTGCCATTAAATAAATCTACCCATTGGGGAATTCCCGTTCCCGAAAGTACAAAATTAGGTACCGTGATTAAGAAGAATAGAAGAATTTTATTGAGCATAAAAAATAGGGTTCTTTTCATGGAAGATTATATTATTTAATACTCTATTTGATTGGCAAGACAGGACCTGCATTAAGAGTAAAAGCTTTATTATAGGTCTTAGCTCATTCGCAAACTAAGCAATGAAAAAATCCAAGCTAGGCCAGCTTTAAATGAGGAGAATAAACTTATTCGGCTGACCTTGTGAGCTCGAACTTTTCTTTTCCATCCTTTACTACCCAGCCAAGTTCAAGAAGTTCGTTTCTCAATTGATCAGCCATGGCCCAATCTTTTGAAAGTTTGGCATTCCAACGCTTCTGAGCCAGATTTTCTATATCAGCAGGAATTTCCACTAGATCCACCTTCTTAGGCTCAACCACAAGGCCGAAGGCGTCACAGGTTGCCTGAAATCCTCTACAAACTTCACTCACAGCATCTTGCTGACCTTCATATTCACCTCTCTCATAAGCTTCGCTTAATTCCCTGACCAAACTGAAACACCTGCCAAGTGCCTCGGGAGTGCTTAAATCTGACAACAAGGCCTCCTGAACAGGTTGAAAAGGGCCAAATTCAGTTTCCAAGGTGTTTCCTGTTGTTGGAATGAAATTAAATTTGGTAGCGAAATCTCTCAATTTTGACATCGCTTTCCGGGATGCTTTCATCGAATCAAAAGTAAAGTTCAGGGGCTGACGATAACTTCCAGACAATAATACATATCTTACTTCCTGAGCGGAATAACCCTGCTCGAAAAGATCTTCCAAAGTATGCAAATTCCCCAGAGATTTGCTCATTTTCTTTCCCTCAACCATCAAGTGAGCAATATGAAACCAATGTCGGGCAAAGGTCTTACCAGTAGCACATTCGCTTTGAGCTATCTCGTTCTCGTGGTGAGGAAAAATCAAGTCGACGCCACCAGAATGGAGGTCGAAAGAATCTCCGAGAACCTTCATGCTCATGGCACTACATTCGATATGCCAACCTGGACGGCCTTGTCCCCAAGGAGAATCCCAAAAATTTTCCCCATCCTCCGGTCGACGAACTTTCCATAGTACGAAATCTGCAGCTGTTTCGCGTTCGTACTCATCTGAAGTTTCACGATCGGTTGTCGATGTGGTAATTTCCCGTTCTGCCAATCGAGAAAGACGTCCATATTCGGGAAAAGCATCCACTTTGAAATAAACTGAACCATCGTTTGCTCGGTATGCGTTCCCTCCTTCGATCAATCTTTCAATTAAGGAAATTTGTTCGGGAATATGCTCGACTGCTGAGGGCTCAGCGTGAGGAGTAAGTAAATTGAGAAATTCACAATCCTGATGAAATCTGACCGTCCATTTGTCTGTAAAATCCTCAAGCTTCACCCCTTGCTCTTGTGATTGACGAATTGTCTTGTCATCAACATCAGTAAGATTTCGAACATGCAAAGTTTTATGACCTGAAGTTTCAAGCACCCTTCGAAAAACATCCTGCATCACAAAAGTTCTAAAGTTCCCAATATGTGCCGGCCCGTAAACGGTAGGCCCACAAGCGTAAAAACGAACCGAATTTTCATCCATAGGAAAAACCTCCCGGACTTCCCGGGTCATGGTATCGTACAATTGGAGCGGCATCGACCTACTCTTCGCGGATCGTGATTGGCTTAATATCCCACTTGGGATTCTGTCCAAGGAAACGGCATGGATTATTGTGATAAATCTCCACCGCTTCCTGCAAGCTGTGCCCTCTTCTGCGAAATTCCACAATCGATTCCTGCAATGTAAAAGGATCACTCGGACCCCAATCCGCAGAAGAATTTACCAACAATCGTTCAGTCGAATATTTTTCTAAGATATCAACGGATCTGCGGGGACTGCATTTAGTCACCGGGTAAAGAGTCATCCCTGCCCAATAACCGGCATCTAAAACCGATTCTATGGTCTGTTCTTCCACATGATCAATCCATATCTTATCCGGATTAACATCCATACCAGCTAAAACCTCTAACACAGTTTTGGTACCGTGTGCTTTGTCGGACAAATGAGGTGTATGAATCAAAACAAGCTGATCGTGCTTCATGGCAATTTCCACATGTGCCTGTAACGAATCAATTTCATTTTGAGTTGATTTATGAAGGCCAGTCTCCCCTACTCCTAAACAGGTTGGTTTTTTCAAAAACTCCGGCATATGGCGAAGTACCTCCTGGGTAAGCTCAGTATTCTCTGCTTCCTTTGGGTTAACCGCCACCCAACAATAATGGCGAATACCAAATTCAGCGGCCCGGGTCGGTTCAAACTCAGAAATTTGTGCAAAATAATCGATAAAAGTCTCGGGGTAACGACGGTCAAAACCAGCCCAAAAGGCAGGTTCACACACTGCAACGACTCCTGACATTGCCATTCGCTCGTAATCCTGAGCGGTTCGAGCTATGGCATGATAATGTGGTTGAATAATTTGCATGACAAAAATTAGTTAGGAAACCTTGGCAAAATGGTTGAGTAATTGCTCCGTTCGATTCGCTTTTGGATGATCTCCGCCAGAAAGTAAAGACATCGCCTCAAGCAAAGAGTTTAACCGGGATTCATCCTCCGCTTTTTGACCTTGCTTCTCAACCGAACGATCATATCGATCCAACAGGGCAGCCACCTCGAGTAAATCTCTACGAGCTTCCAGGTAGTAAGTGTCTAGAGTTTTTTGTGGTTCTAACATAATAAAAGTTTAAGATTTTTCTGTAAGTATTGTATTTTCAGGCAGGGATGACCGATGAATGGTGGTGTATTATTGAACCCGTCTTTTGCCAATTAAAGATAAAAGTAAATCGAGCTTTTTGTCGAACGTGTTGATCACCTTCATTAAAAAAAAATGTGTAAAGCCCAGTAGTGGAATAATGATTCTCTCCCAATTCTGAATGGCAAACTGAAGCAGAATCCAATTCCACACCCGCTCCATCCCTTGCCAAAAAACTGTCGAAATATCCGCGGATTAACGCAGGTGTGTTCAATGGTTTTTCATCAAATGTTGCAAACAATAGAGCATCCTGGGAATACAAGCCCACCACCTGCTCAAGATTTCCAGAATTGATTTGATCGATCCAATTTTCTAAATGACTAAATTCCATAGGAAGTTAATCTTATAACAAAAACATCGAACTCCTCAATCCCAATTGAAACTCAATCATTATGAAAGTCCAAAAGCTTCCTTCCATAAGTCAGGCTTAAACCCTTGCAATGCGATCCCTTCGCCCACTACAAAAGGCCTTTTAATTAAGTTTCCCCGTCCACGCAAAAGAGAAATAATTTCTTCCTGAGTGAGGTCAGGGATCTTATCTTTCACCTCCGGGTCGCGATAATCTTTACTCGAAGTGTTAAACAATTTCTTCAATTCCCCCGCATGGGCTTGAATCATTTGTAGAATTTCCTGTTGAGTAGGAGTTTTCTCCCGTATGGGTAAGGATGTAAATTCAATATTTCTTTCCTTTAACCAGCGAGCTGCCTTTCGACAACTTTCACATTTTTCATATTGGTACACTTTCATGTTCGTTTATTTGTAAAATTTCATTTATTCACTAAGAAACTATTATTTCTTCATAAATCAACCCAAACAGAAAATGCATACCCCACATTCTAGTCTACCACAATGGATTTTAACTTTGCTTCCTGTTTTGGTTTTATTTTCCTGCTCCCCCCCAAAACCCGAACCGTCCTCCGATTTAAATGCCTCTCAATCGTCATCCTCTATGCAAGTCATCACACACACCCTTAAAAACGGTTTAACCGTATACCTTAGCCCAAACCATGAGACGCCTCGTTTTTATGCCGAGATAATCACTCGAGCGGGCAGTAAGCATGACCCCGAGACCAATACTGGACTCGCTCATTACCTTGAACATCTTCTTTTTAAGGGCACTCAATCTTTTGGTACAATTGATTATGCAAAAGAAAAACCATTGTTAGATGAGATTTCAAAACTCTTCGAGTTACGGTCGAAGGAAGAGAACGCAACCAAAAGGCAGGAAATTTACAACCAAATTAACAAACTCTCAATTGAAGCCTCCAGTTTTGCAGTTCCCAACGAAATGGACCGTGTGTATGGCAACATGGGAGGAAAGGGTATCAATGCCCACACTTGGCATGAAGAGACGGTCTACAAAGTTGACCTGCCTGCCAATCGATTGATTCACTGGGCAAAAATTGAAAGTGAACGCTTTGCCAACCCGGTCTTTAGACTTTTCCACACTGAGCTTGAAACTGTTTATGAAGAGAAAAATCGTTCGATCGACAATAAAGATCGCCTTCTTAATCGTGAAGTAAACGCGCTCTTATTTAAAGTTCACCCCTATGGACAACAACCCACACTTGGTTCAATTGAGCACTTAAAGAACCCTTCGATTCGAGCAATAGAAGAATTTTACTCGAAACATTATGTGCCGGAGAACATGGCGATATGTATCTCAGGCGATATCGACCCGGATGAAACCATCCAAATTATCGAAGAACACTTTTCATCATGGAAATCAGAATCCCCTCTTAGGTCGGAGCCAAAATGGGAAGAAAAACCACTCTCAGGAAGGGAATTTGTTCAAGTTCAATACCTGGGTGAAGAACAAGTAATACTCGCCTTCAGAACCGTACCCAGATTTCACCCAGATTATCATGCGATTCGTTTAATGGATATGATTATTGATAATTCGGTCGCCGGGCTTATCAACTTGGATCTCGTTGAAAAGCAGTTAGTTCGTTCAGCAGGTTGCTACCCGCAAAACTACAATGACCATGGTGTGCATTCCTTTTATGGAATCCCGAAGGAGGGGCAAAGCCTAGAAGAAGTTGAAGAACTTATCCTCGCTCAAATTAACCGGGTAAAAGTAGGAGATTTTGACGACTGGGTAATCCCCGCCGTCATTAACGATTTCAAGAAACAACAAAAAGAAGATCGGGAAAATAATGCAAAACGGGTCGAATTGATGAGGGATACCTATTTATCATTTGTAGACTGGAAGACATCGAACAGTGAAATTGAAAAACTGGAAAAATTAACAAAAGAAGATGTAGTTCGCGTTGCTAATCAGTATTTTGGTGAAAATTATGTGGCCGGATATCGAATCGATGCGCAGCATAAGTTACCTAGTATAGAAAAACCTAAGATCGACCCCCTTGTAATCGACCCTGATAAGGAATCCACTTTCATGAAAAATGTTAGTGAACTACCTTTCGATCCATTTGATCCCAAATTTATTGAGGAAGGTAAAAATTTTATTACTAAGGAAATTTCGCCAGGACTTAAGCTAATCCATGTAAATAATCCACTCAACGATCTATTTACTCTAGAAATGAGGATGGAGAGCGGTTCCAGGCATAACTCTATGCTCCCCTACGCCAAAAGAATGCTGGATCGTTCGGGTGCAGATGGCATTTCTTCTAAGGATTTAAAAATTGAATGGTATAAATTGGGCACTGATTTCGCATTTGCGGTTCGCGAACGCTTGAGTTCTCTTATTCTTACAGGCCTTGATGAGAACTTTGCAGCCTCGCTTAAACTTGCCCGTGATTTGGTTGAAAAACCAAATATATCCGACGAAACATGGGAAGAAACTAGAAATATCATCCTCTCTGAACGAGATGATGAACAAAAAGACCCCCGAGCAATTAGCAACGCCCTTGCTCACTTTCATCGCTACGGCAATCGCTCACGATACCTCGAACGCCCGAGTGATTCTGATTTAAATGCTTCCAGCGTTCAAAGTCTCAGTGCGATGCTTCAAGATGTTCTTCAGGCAGAAAGAACTGTCCTGTACTACGGACCACAATCCCCGGAAGAGGTAATCAATTTAATTAGTAACGGATTTAGCGGAGAACAGGAAAAATTTCTTTCAAGTAAGCCTCTTGAAAAACTGCGATCAATAAATGCCAAACAAAATCAAATTTATTTTTTTGAAAAAGAAATGGCTCAAGCACAAGTCCGCCTTGAGTTTTCTGTCGGGACATATGAGGAAGAAAAGATCGCAGCCTCTCAGTTATTTAATGAATATTTTGGCGGTGGAATGGCGGGACTAGTTTTCCAAGAACTTCGAGAAGCCCGCGCCCTTGCCTACTCTGCATGGGCACATTTCTTCACACCGTCCCGCCCCGATGAAGAAAACATACTCGTGGGCTCTATTGGGTGCCAGGCGGATAAAACAATTGAGGCAGTTCTTGCCTTTATGGAGCTGATAGAAAATATGCCTATTAACCAAACAAGATGGGAATCCGCCCATTCCTCAATCCTCAGCTCTTACCGTACCAATCCAATCCCCTATCGGAGCACTGCCGGTTATGTGTACGATGTGAACGCTCTCGGACTCAAAGGAGACCCAAGGAAAGACCGCTTTGAACGAATGAGCAAATCCTCGATTGAAACGCTGAGCGAATTTTATAAAAATTCAATCCAACCAAAAGCAAAATTACTCTCCATTGTAGGAGATTCTTCCAAAATTGATTTATCTGAACTAGAAAAAATTGGTCCGGTTACCCGAATCAAGGCCGAGCAGCTCTTTACTCGCTAGTATTTCCGTGTGCTCCACGAGTCGAAGAAAATCCTCCGTCCAATGGTTTTTTTTCAGAAATAGATAATATGGATCGAAAGAAATTAAATACCTTCTCGCATTCTTTCTCTCTTTGCCCTGCATCCTTGAGTCGCAAGACAAGTCTTTGCTGTTGCCCCGTTTGCAGTTCAGTTAAAGTGCAATTACAACTTGACTGACCGTTGTTCGAGGACATTTCGACCACATCCACCCGCCCCATAGGTACTGGAACAGCATCTTCTCCAGAAAGCTCCATCCTTAAAGATACCCGTCTCTCCGAAAAATTGAATATTCGGGTATAACAAATTTGCATAGTTGGTTCGCCAGAAACCATAGTCTGCATTCCATTACGCAATATTTTCAAAATTTCAATTGATCGATTCATTTGAGCCGTGCAATTACGCCCGAATAAGGTTAATGAAGCAACAGGAAATTTCTAAATATGAGCATTCATCAATCCAAAAAGGAAAAAGAAGGAGACGAACACGATCTTTTTTACCAAGAATGCTTGGACAAAGCTGAAGGAGATGAATTGCGAGCTTTAGCAATGTACAACTACAGGAAAACAGAGCCGAGTCCCGGAAAAGCCAAAGACCTAGATCAAAGGGAAAAATGGCCCATGCTAGTGCCACTTCTTATTCTTTACACGCTAGGAACAATCGGTGTGCTTGCACTTGTGTTTGGCTTTCTCGCAAGCCGATTAAATTGGTGGTAAGAGGTAATTTTACTGAAAGAAACAGCGTTTCGTTCCAATAAATAGTATAATATATATTAATAGACCTTTTTAAAAGTGGTTTGGAGAGATAGTTAACAGCTCAAGTAAAACAGAAAATAACTGAAATTTACTTCTAGAAAATTCTGGCTTTATTGCATTCAGGTATAAAAATATCGAAGGATAAAACATGTCCCAGATTGAACGGAGTTGATAACCATTAAAATATTCTATTTGAGTCTAAAATCACCATCATAAGTATGCCACATTTCCAGCATTATTTTTGTATGGTGCATTACCATACAAAATGAAAATTATGATCATGGGTACATTAAAAAAAACGTGATTGTAATTTGTACAACACGCCTAAATAAAGAACAAATAGACTAAAAATAATTAAGTAAGGTTTTAAACCTTACATAATGTGTGGAAATAGTAAACCAAAGATGTAAGGCATTTCAACTTGCAATATTTATATTTGAGTATCTTATCAAAGTGATGAATTTATTTTCCGAGCACCTTAATTCACTAGTACGAAGCCACCCTGATAACCTCTCCTGTATCGCTCATAAGGCCCACCTCAGTCGACCTTCTCTTTATGACCTTATCAATGGGAAAACCCTTCCGAAGAAATCCACTTTGGAAAACCTTTGTTCTGCTCTTTCCCTGTCCGAAAATTCAATTAAGAACCTTTTCAATTTGAACAAGTCAGAACGGCTACGAAGTTCCCGAAAAGAACACCAGTATTATCTCCAGCAAAAAAAAATTCTGATTTCTGAGGTTAGTTCGCTACTATTAGGAAAAGGTCATGAGATTTCCCGGCCAATTAGCGCAGGTGAAGCGGATCTTGTTTTGCGACTCAATTCAAAACGAATCCCTATTCTAATCTGCCCAACCCCATTAGATTATCCAAAAATATTGGGAAGCTTACTAAGTTCGATGTTTCAACTTTCAAGTGAGAAAGGATATGTTTGTACCCCATACATTAAATCCTTGGATCGAAAAACGGTAAAGTTATTTAATTCTCACGGCATCTTAATTTTATCTATTAAGGGAATACTCAAAGAATTAAAATCACTTCGTTAACACCTTCCAAAGTCACTTTAATTCCATAAATCACTTATATTGATGATTTTAAATTTAATTATAACCTATCCCACTCCCCTACCCCACCGACCTCGAATACGGACTTTCCTAACAGAGATGAAAGTTTAAAGTAATATTTTCACTAATAAATACCGAAGTTAATGACGGAAAAAATCATCATACCCTAATAAATTCAGATTATTTTTTAGCAGGATTAATTAATTATATCCTATGATTAACTCCCTTTTCCTTCTATTAGCACGGTCTTTTCTATGCCCTATCTAAGGCTTTGGGAGTCCTCTCCAAGGAAATAAAGTCTCGCAGTTATTCCTACGTAGGAAATAAATTTTTGGACTAATCTTTACTATACAAAAAGGCAGATATGAATACATGCCTAGTAACATTTAGATTTCCGCCAAAGTATTGAGAGGGAATTGATCAAACCGTTTTTAATTTGATTCAGCCTCAAAAGACAAAAGATCGTCCTTTAAAAGGGAATTTATCTTTAAAGGTTGTTTGTTGACGAAGTTAAACATCTTCTATATTGATATTAGCCTTCAACATGGGTCGGTAGCTCAATCGGTAGAGCAGTGGCCTTTTAAGCCATTGGTTCCGGGTTCGAGTCCCGGCCGGCCTACCATTGTTGATTTCTCTAAAGTTTTGTGCGGTATAGTCGATTATGTAATTTTAATTAATCCTATTTTTCGATGATTTCCCCAGTTAATAACAATCTCACCGGTCTTGTCTTTGAATCCCATAATGACAAAATTGATTTAGAACAGTCACTCGCAAAGCTTTCTTCTGGCAACAAACTCGTTCGAACTGGAGATGACACTGGGGCATTTAGTCAGGCTTCTAAACTTGGCTCCAAAAATAAAAGAGATTTAGTCAGTTTACAAAATCTACAAAATCTCCTTTCTTACACTCAGGTTCAAGATGGTTCTCTTCAATCTGTGGGTAAAATTCTGAACCGACTTGGGGAGATTACTGTTCGTGCATTAGATGTTACCTCGACCGATGCAGATCGTGAAAATTACAATAAAGAATTCCTTGAATTAGCCGATCAACTAGATCAATTAAAAACTGAGGATTTTAATGGGCTTGAATTATTTGGTGCCGGCTCGTTTAGCCAGGAGAAAAAAGATTTTATAGAAAGCTTAAAGAAAAACTGGCTGGAGGCATCTGAGGTAATTATAAATCAAGAATACGGTTGGACTACTGCACCTGCTGATAGTTGGGACTTAATAGTTAATGAAAATGATACAGGTGGTTATGCGGCATTTGTGAGAACGGCACAATACGGAGATGGAACCGCCGATGTAATTGAAATGCAATTCGATCTCCCTGATTTTGCTGCACCCCATACATCCCCCAATTCAACTGCAGATCGAGTTGTTGCCCATGAAATGGTTCACCTCATGCAGGCACAGAATTCCTATTACGGTGATATTACTGGAGATGGTTCGAGCAGAGGAACCTGGTTTAAAGAAGGCTTAGCTGAATTTATTCATGGAGCGGATAGTAGGGTAAACTCTATTTTGAGTGGGAATGGGAATGATTTTTCAGCATTAACTTCTGCCATCGGGTCAGGAAATGAAAGTTGGGTTTCTTCCGAGCAATATGCAACAGGATATCTTGCGGTAAAATTCCTCCACAGTAGAATTAAAGCAAGTGGGCAAGCCGACGGTATAAAGCATATGACAACTTGGATGAAAACTCAGTTTGATGATATAACTAAGACTTCTTCTGACAGCGGAATTGATGATTACTTTCAAACTTTTAATATCTCAAAACCCTCGGGAGGAAACTTTTCAAGTAATTCAGATTTTATTTCCAATTACGATGGTAGTGATGGGCAAAATTTCATTTCTAATCTGCGCACTCTTAATCAATTTACCAACACTGATACTGGTTCAATTCGAGGCAGTGATGAGGGGGGGGGTACTAATCTCAATGCCCAAGCCGTTGTCCCAGATACTTCCGGATCTCCAGGTAGCAGTTATGTGGAAGAAGAAGATAACTCCTCATTGGCTGCAACAATTGACGGCACGGGGCTCACTTATGATTTAAAGAGCGTAAATACTGTTACAGTAAACACAGATACTTATAATATTGAGTCCATTACCAATGCCAAAAGTACCTTAACTCAAATTACGACCTGGATTGAAAATTTAGCTTCCGAAAGAGCAAATGTGGGAGCCAATATGAGTCGATTAGAGAAAGAAATGCAAAATTTGAATGGCAAGATTACTACTGGAGAAATGGCAGTGGGACGGATTCAGGATACTGATGTGGCAACAGAAAGTACCAAGTTTGCATCCAGTCAAGTCCGTATGCAGGCGAGTATTGCCATTCTTGCCCAAGCAAAGGATTTAAATGTTGGCATAAGTGATTTAATCCGGGGCATTATGATCGGCCAGTCTTAGATCTTTCTGCGCACTACCCTACCCATTTTTGAAGTAACGGAAAATCAACCTTGCCGGTGGGAAGTATTGGAAATTCCGCAATAATCTGAACTTTTTTGGGAATCCATAAATTGGGAAGTCCATTCTCGCTTAATTTCTTTCGGAGCTTTGGAAAATCAATTTCCTCATCAATTACTAAAATGAGTTGCTCCCCTTTATTCTCATCGGATTTCCCAATAATGAGTAAAGATGCTTCATTCTCCTCATTGCCAAAGAGAATCTGCTTGATGCGAGCTTCAATTGTTTCATGAGGTACCATTTCTCCCCCAATTTTTGAAAATCGTGATAATCGACCCTTAATAAATAAAAAATCATCCTGATCTAAATAACCGATATCCCCAGTAACAAACCAATTCTCCTTCGTAAGTACTTCATTCGTTTTTTCTAAATCATTCAAATAACCGGAAAAAATATTGGGACCTCGAAAACATAGAAGTCCGCTTTCTCCCACTTGTAAATCTTCGCGGGTTTCTGGGTGAATTGTTTTACACTCAATATCGGAAAACAAATGACCAACTGAACCTTCACGGGATCCCTCTTTGGGTAAATTAAAACTTATTCCTGGAGAAGTTTCTGTTAACCCGTAGCCTTCCAGATAGGAACAGTTGGCAAATTCTTCCCATTTCTTTTTAAAAGAACTCTCCGTTTTCTCTGCTCCCGCTACTACATAGCGAATTGATTCAAAATCTTCCTTCTTTCCTTTATTCAAAAAACCACGCAAAAAAGTGGGGGTTCCCAACAAAAAAGTAACTTTTTCTTTCTGAATGGCATGAAGGCCAGACTTCACATCCAAAGGAGATGGAACAGTGACGAATGGAATATCATAAAGTAATGGGAAACAGGTGGATACAGTGAATCCAAAACTGTGAAATAACGGCAAATTGGCAAGGATCTTGGCGTCCTTATCAAAAAGTCCCAATCGGTTAATTTGAGCACAATTAGACAGAATATTTTGGTGTGTAAGGACAACCCCTTTGGGTTCACCAGAACTTCCACTTGTAAATAATAGCGTCGCTTCCTCGGAATCAATTTTACTTGGAATTTTAAGAAAGAATCGAGCCAATTGATAAGGAAATTGTAATAAAATCGCTTCTTTTATGAGTAGATAAGGAGTTAAAGATATTTTTTGCAACCAAGTTGAAATTTCAAATAAATCATCAGTCCATGGAAAGTCAGGAAATTTATTCATCATCTTTGTGGCAGATATGATTGTTTTAATCTCCGCTTTTTGAATAAGGTTTTCCGCAATATTCGAACCGAGGGAAAAATTCAAATTAACCGGAATTTTTCCGGCAAATAAAACCGCAAGGTTTGCAATTGTTCCGGCTAATCCAGGGGGTAAAATAATCCCAATTCGTTGGGAATGAGAATTTTTCCGCAAATGAAGTCCTAATTTAACGGAAAGGATTAAAAGTTTTTTCCGGGAGCATATAAAGGGGCCCGGTAATCCATAATCCACCAATGGTGCATGCGAAGTCTTTTTCATCAAAGATTGGAAAAATGCTTCAGCTAAATGCTTTTTTTCGTTTTGAATATCCAAGATTATTTAAACTTAGCGTAAAGGCTTTGGGGTTGCCATAAAAACATCGCATAGGATACTATTTTGTTATGAGCTTTTGCTATACATTATATTGCTCCAAAAGCATTTACCCAAAAAATTTCAATCGAATTTAGTAGCCCGATTTTCGGGTATACTTTACTCTTGAAAGTCGGGCTATTCACTATTTCTTTACTTTTATTTTTGAATAACCAACCCAAGACAAGTCAACTTTATTTAATATTTACTTTACCGTGAACGAACCAGAAAAAACACACACCATTATTTATGATACAACCCTTCGAGATGGTTCTCAGGCTGAGGGCGTTTCTTTTACCGTTACCGCAAAACTGCGAGTCGCTGAAAAACTCGATCAATTCGGTATCGATTACATCGAAGGAGGATGGCCAGGGAGCAACCCAAGGGATATGGCTTTTTTCGAAAAAGCAACTGAACTCAATCTAACTCATGCTAAAATTGCTGCTTTTGGTTCCACGAGAAGAGCGTCCTCCCCAGTGGAAGAGGATCCACAAATTAAACTCCTTTTAGATGCCAATACTCCAGTTGTTACTATTTTCGGAAAATCATGGCTTTTACATGTAACTGATGTGCTGCGCACTACTCCGGAAGAAAACCTAGCCATGATTGAAGACTCAGTTCGCTACCTTAAAGCACAAGGTAAAGAAGTGGTGTATGATGCCGAGCATTTCTTTGACGGTTACTTAAGTAATCCAGAATATGCCTTATCAACACTGGCTGCTGCTGAAAAAGGGGGCGCTGATTTTTTAGTACTTTGCGAAACTAATGGGGGTAAACTCGTACCTCAAGTGAAGGAAATAACCGAAACTGTAGTGAAGAAATTTCCCAATACAAAAATAGGAATGCATTGCCATAACGATGCTGGAGTTGGAGTTGCCGTCAGTTTAACCGGGATTGAGGTCGGTGCAAAAATGGTACAAGGAACTATGAATGGATACGGGGAAAGAAATGGAAATGCAAACCTGACCACCATTATTCCCAATCTTGAATTGAAGATGGGGCATACCACAAATTGCAGCGACCACCTTTCGAAACTCCGCGACCTTTCTTTCTTTATTGATGATTCAACCAACCTGAGACCTGACATTCGTGCCCCCTATGTAGGTGCTGCCTCCTTTGCCCATAAAGGAGGCGTGCATGCGGATGCCGCCTCTAAGTCCAATCGAAGTTACGAGCACATTGACCCTGCTTTAGTTGGAAACCGTACCCGAGTTTTAGTATCGGATATGTCCGGACGGAGTAGCATCATGATGAAGGCAAAGGAAATGGGGATGGAAGTTGATGGTCGATCGCCCGAAATGAAATCTTTCCTTGAAGAATTAAAAAGGTTGGAATTCCAAGGGTATGAATTTGAAGCGGCAGATGCTTCCTTTGATTTATTACTGAAGCGTTTTCTAAGAGGTGAAGATTCTGCATTTAAAGTTCTGCGTTATCATGTCGGAGTTTCGAGCGATGGAAGCGAAGAGGAATCCAAATCGGAAGCAACTGTTAAACTGATGGTTAAAGATGAAATTCGACATACAGTTGCCGAAGGAAACGGACCGGTTTCGGCTTTAGATCATGCCCTTAGGAATGCCCTAGAAAAAGACTTTCCGTTCATCCAGGAAGTTCGCTTAATTGATTTTAAAGTTAGAATCCTAGAGAGTAATCTTGGAACAGATGCAATTACTCGAGTCCATGTAGAATCCACTGACGGGAACAAAACTTGGGGGACAGTTGGCGTGAGTGATAATGTAATTACCGCAAGTTGGGAAGCACTGGTAGATTCAGTCTCATATAAAATTCAATTTGCATCCTAGGTAAATTCATGCACGCGGACACGCGGTCCGGTGGGTCTCCATATTTTTGGATTTGTTGATCTAAAACATACATTCGTAGGGATGCCTAGATTAGCAGCTAAATGAGAGGGTCCCGAATCATTTCCCCAAAATTGGGCCACTCCTTTCAACAGAATTTCTTTATATCTCTCTATCGAACTGGGTACTATCATTTGAATTCTATCGGAATTACAAAATGTTTCATTCTTAAATAATTCTAAGGCGTCGCGATCTGCTTCTCCGAAAGAAAAAACCACCTGGTTTTCTTGATTATTGTGCAACCAATCATCCGATAACTTTTTATAAAATGAAAAGGGAATATTTTTAGTTTCTGACCCACTACCTGAATGGATCCAAAGGGTCGAGTTTTGCGCCCAATGATCGCCCAAGTAGGGCGTAGTCAAAAAAGAATCCGGGCTATTGATGCTCATTGCATTAAAAATAGATTCAATGATATGAGGTGGACATATAGGCTTTGCCGGTAAAATAAAAATGTCTTGGACATGATATCTTTTAAGTTCAGCAATCCACTCCTCATCTTTCCAAAATGTAAAGATATCTGAATTTCGTAAACGGTTGCCAAACTGAGATATTCCGAGATCTAATTCAAAAAATTCGGTATTCTTCTTTTTCGATTCAATCAAACAGAAATAAGAAGGTTTTGTGAGAACAAAAACTTCATCATAGGAACTTTGTATGTAATTAAGTAATGGAAGGCTTAAGATAAAATCCCCTAACCCACCGCCTCGGATAAGAAAAGCACGGCACTTTTTTTTCTCTGGTAAAGAGAGTTTTGTTTCAAAATTCAAGAACCGCTTTAATCAAGATGCTCTTCAATAAAAGCTCTGATTGCTTCTGGATCAGCATCAACAAAATATTTTTTACTCTTTTTTCCACTCAATTCTTCCAGTGTTGTTGAGGTGGGAGTAGGTAGTGATGCTTTTTGATAAACACTGGGAAACTTGGCAGGGTGTGCGGTGGCAAGAATGAGGTATTTTTCAGACGAATCTAGATCTTTAAAAGCACAGGCAGTATGCGGGTCCACCAGGTAGCCATATTCGTCCATTACCTGCTTAATAATTTGTGGTAGTTCTTCATCACAAACTGAAGAACTCGTGAAACCATCGACTTTGAAATGCTCGAAAGAATATTTTCCTTTTTCACTAAAGGTTGCCATTACTTGACGAAGTTTTTTTGAATCTCCTCCAAGAATAAAATAAAGCAGCCTTTCAAAATTAGAAGCCACTTGAATATCCATTGAAGGTGCTAGACTTGGAGAAACATTCTCGAGCGAATATTCACCAGATTGAAAGAGGCGATGTAAGACATCATTCTGATTTGTTGCCACGCGAAACCCTTTTATGGGCAAGCCCATCTTGGTTAGCAGCCAACCAGCAAAAACATTCCCAAAATTTCCTGTTGGAACTACAAATGTTGTATTCTCACGTTCGTGCTTTTCTAACTGTAGCCAAGCGAAAAGATAATACACGGATTGGGCAAGTATCCGGGCGAGATTAATTGAATTAACCGCAGAAAGCCCGACTTTATTCTTAAATTCAAGATCTGAAAAAATCTCTTTAATTGCTCGTTGAGCATCATCAAAAGTTCCTTCTATTGCCAATGGATAAACATTATCTGCCTCCGTACAGGTCATCTGTCTTTCCTGTAAAGGGGAAACTTTTCCGTCCGGAAATAAAATAAAAACCGTTACTCCTTTTTTCCCCAAAAGTCCGGCAATCGCAGCCGCTCCAGTATCTCCAGAAGTGGCCCCTAGTATCGTTAAAGGTTTACCATTTTTTTTAATTTGTTCTTCATAAATATTTCCAAGGAGTTGAAGAGCAAAGTCCTTAAATGCTAAAGTGGGTCCATGAAAAAGCTCTAGGATTTTTAAATTCTTTTTCAATGAAACAATGGGAGCAATCTCCTGATGAGAAAAACGAGAATAGGAATCCTTCACTAATTCCCGCAAATTATTTTCTTCTATATCGGAAGCAAATAAACGAAAAAAAGAAAAACATAATTCTGGATAACTCATGTTCTCCCAATCCGAAAGATAAGAAGTAATATCAGGAAATTCGTCCGGTAAGTAGAGACCTCCATCTGGAGCTAATCCCTGAGCTACTGCTTCTGAAAAGCTTACCGAACCCGCCTGCCCTCGGGTACTGACGAATCTCATTAAATAAACTCTCCTACTTTCCTAAATCAAATGCCTGATGAGCAACCCTCGTTGCATCATCTCCATTATCAGGATTAACCGCGACTGAAATCTTGATTTCAGAAGTGCTAATCATCAACATATTAATTCCTGCATTGGCAAGTGCTTCAAAGAATTTAGAGGCTACACCAGAATGGGAACGCATTCCCACGCCGACAACAGAAACTTTAGCAATATTTGTACTTTTTCCAAGTTTACCAGCGGACTGGTCCAGGAAATGAGCCTTTAGGGCTTTTTCTGCCCGGAAGGCGTCTTCAGTAGGAACTGTAAAGGTAAGGTTTGCCTTTCCATTACGAGCTACATTCTGAACAATCATGTCTACCACCACATCGGTTTCGGACATAATCTTAAAAATTGCCGCGGCTGCACCCGGTCGGTCAGGCAATTCGGTAATACTTAATCTTACTTGATTTTTATCAATGGCTACACCACTAACTAGTGTATCCTCGAGGGATTTTACTTTTTTCTTCACGGTCGTTCCTGTTTTGTTGGAAAAGGTTGAGCGAACTTCAAATGGAATGTTATGTTTTTGGGCAAATTCAACTGCCCGTGTTTGCATTACCTTAGAGCCACTGCTTGCTAATTCAAGCATCTCCTCGTAATTAATGGCCGGCATTTTGCATGCATTCGGGACGATACGAGGATCTGCGGTGTAGACTCCTTCCACATCGGTAAAAATTTGACAACTTTTGGCACGTAATGCACCGGCAAGGGCAATTGCACTTAGATCAGATCCGCCCCGTCCAAAAGTAGTAACATCTCCATGATCGCTCACTCCCTGAAAGCCTGCCACTACCACTACATTACCCGCCCGTAATTGCTTACGAATATCCCCCCCTCTTACTTCTCGAATACGGGATTTAGTATGGATTCCTTCCGTAATAATTTCTGCCTGCCATCCAGTCCGGGAAACCGCCGGCACCTTTAAGGCATGGAGTGCAAGAGTCATCAGGGCAATGGTTTCTTGTTCACCGCAAGTCATTAAAACATCCATCTCTCTTTCAGTCGGGTTTTTTAAAATTGCACTTGCCCGTTCAATTAACTGATTGGTTACGCCAGCTCGGGCAGAGACCACCACCACCACTTGATTACCTTCAGTTAATGTGCGTTTAACTCTTTTCGCAACCCGCTTAATGCAGTCAACATCGGCTACCGATGTGCCGCCAAACTTCTGTACAACGATACTCATTTTTCTTCAAAACAATTGGGATCAAACATACGAAATAAAACTGGCTTCTCTTTTACACCATCTAATTGTTCTAACGAATCGATTGCTAATCCAATAGAGTGTTCATTAGTTTGGTGAGTAGTTAAAATAATCGATGCCGATTTAGTTTTCTCGTCTGGAGTCTGAGAAACTGTGGCAAGACTGATTCCATGGACTGCTAAATTTTCAGCCACCTTTGCTAATTTACCGGGACGATCGTCCACACTTAGCCTCAAATAAAAACAACCTGAAATTTCCTGAGAAGGTGCCGGTTTACATTCATCTGGAGTTACATGTAAAAGCTTGGGAGGTAATGCACTGCCCTGCATGCCTTTAACCACATCCACAATATCACTAATTACGGAACCGGCTGTGGGGTCCTGCCCTGCTCCCCTGCCCGTCAGAACAACTGTTCCCACAACTGTTCCTGTCAGACTGATTCCATTAAAAACTCCATCTGTCTGGGCGATAATTTCATTAATCGGAACTAACGCTGGGTAAACTCCAACGGAAACATAATTTTGCTCGAAGCTTCGGCGAATTACTCCGATTAATTTTATCTTACAATTTAGATCCCGGGCAGCGGCTAAATCTTCATTTGAAATTCTACGAATTCCCTCCACCGTAGTGTCTTTTAAATCAATCCACATCCCATGGGCAAGGTAGCCAAGGATAACCGCTTTATGGGCCGCATCAACCCCATCTAAGTCTAAAGCTTCATCCGCTTCCACATAGCCTAACTCACGGGCATCTCCCAGTACATCATCAAAGGTGGCTCCTTCATTTTCCATTCGAGTCAGGATATAATTTGAGGTGCCGTTCATTATTCCGTAAATCAACGGAAATTCATTCGCAACCAAGCTTTCACGAAGAACTTTAATGATCGGAATTCCACCGGCAACACTGGCCTCAAAAGCATAACGAACGCCAGCATTTTCTGCCGCTTTAAATAATTCATCACCATGATCGCAAATTAATGCTTTGTTGGCAGTTATTACTGATTTCCCCATGCTAAAGGCTCGGAGGGTCAACTTTTTTGCTTCTTCAATTCCTCCTATTAGTTCGCAAACAATATCAATATCAGGATCTTCAACAATCGAAAGTGAATCTGTGGTTATGCATGTTGGATCTATTGCGAACGCTCTTTTTTTTGATAACGAACGAACAGAAGCACGGGTCGGAATGAGTTGGACTCCAAGAATTCTCTCCCATGCCTTTTCGTTTTCTACTAAATGCTTCCATGTTCCCTGTCCCACAGTACCGAAACCAAGAATACCAACTCGTAAGACTTTTTTTTCATTCATAACAAACTTAGTAGAAATAGTTTTAAATTTTATTTTTTTTCTGAAAACGATTTTCAGTTCCTTCACGAAGACGGATGATATTCGAACGGTGTCTCCATACAATCCAAGCCATTATTATAAAAGCCAACGTAACCATTCCCATTACACCGGAAGAGTCTTCGTTAGACCAAGCAATTACAATCGCACAGACTGGAAGACTTACCCCAAAACCAATTGAAGCAAGTGCAACGTAGCGGGTTGAAAAAAAGATAATGCCCCATGTGACCAACCCTAAGAATAAACAACCTGGCATCACCCCAAGCAATCCTCCCATTGTGGAAGCAACTCCTTTTCCTCCGCGAAAGCGAGTAAATATGGGATAGGTATGCCCTAGGACGGCACCGGGCAATCCCCATAATCCAAGAGTAGAATCTCCGGAAAAAGAAATCCATGGAAAAAGAAACCATGTGGTGGCGATCAATCCCTTCATGAAATCCATAAAAAACACAAAATATCCCGCCGGTTTACTTACACTTCTTAGTACATTAGTTGCCCCTGGATTACCACTCCCAACGGAGAAAATGTCTACCCCATACCGCTTGGCAACCAAGACTCCAAATGGAATTGAACCCAAGATATAGCCGACTAAGGCAACTCCAACAGTTTCAACTGAAAGCATATTTAAAATAAAAAAGGATCAAGGTATTCGAGCTAGCCTTGTCGGGAAATTCTTGCCTCTCTGATATCAGAATCTGCCTCCAGTATGCGAAGCACACCTTCATCCGGTTCCTCATCAAGTTCGCAAATTGTTAATGCAAGTTCGCCACAATCCGCTCGACTCAACGACATATTGGCAATGTTAACACCTCGATCGCCCAAAATTGTTCCCAATTTTCCTACAATTCCAGGTTTATCAACATTTCGAACAACTAATAAAAGGTCAACTGGACGAACTTCAATAGCTTGCTGGTCAACCTCCACGATCCGAGGATCATTTGCTTTGCCAAGAAGTGTTCCTTTCACAGATCTTTCTGTTCCATCACTTGAAACAGTTTTCACCTCAATTAATTCGTTATAATCAACCACCGATGAGGATTTTGTAACTTCTAGCTTTATTCCTAAAGCCTTAATCTTGTGAGGTGCATTCACATCATTGATTCCCTCATCTCCGGCAAGCCCAGCAAGCCAGCCCTTTTGAACAGCCCGGGTTAAAGGAACCGCGTCAAAATCAACAATTCCTCCCCAAAAAGTAATATGAATTGAAGAAATATTTTCCTGTGCTGATTGACGCGCAAAACTTCCTAATCGATGACAAAGGTCAAGATATGGGCTTAATGTAATTAAGTCTTTTGGATCAATCGAGGGCATATTAATCGCATTTCTAATACGACCTCCTTGCAAAACCTCCGCAATTGCTTCCGCAATTTCAACCCCAACACTTTCCTGTGCCTCGGCAGTGGATGCACCTAAGTGGGGAGTTAAATTTAAATTCTCAATACCGCGAAACTCATGATCCTCTGGAAGCGGTTCCTGTTCGTAAACATCTAATCCTGCAACTGCCACTTTTCCACTTTTTAAAGCTCCTGCGAGTGCACTCTCTTTGATAATACCACCCCGAGCACAATTAAAAATTCGTACTCCATCCTTCATTTGAGAAAAGGCAACCTCATCCACCATATCCTTGGTGTCTTTCGTCAGAGGCATATGGACGGTTATATAATCCGCTCGGATAAAAGCATCTTCTAGTTCAACTTTTTCTACTTCAAGTTCGTTCGCTCGCTCTTCGGTCAAATAAGGATCATAGGCAATTACATTCATCTCAAATGCCTTCGCTCTTTTTGCAACTTCAACCCCGATTCGACCCAATCCAAGAACCGCTAAAGTTTTGAATCTTAATTCGCCACCCTTTAACTGCTTCCTTTCCCATAATCCCTCTTTCATACTCGTTACACCACGAACAATTGGACGGGTGCTGCAGAGCATGTGTGTAAAAGTCAATTCTGCGGTAGCAATCGTGTTACCACCAGGCGTATTCATTACAATAACTCCCGCCTCGGTAGCTGCTTCGATATTAATATTGTCCACTCCCACTCCGGCACGCCCGACCGCTTTCAATTTGGTTGCACCAGTAATTACTTCGGGAGTTATCTTGGTATCACTCCTGACAATAATTGCAGAAACATCCTTGGAAATCTCTAGCAATTTTTCTGGAGATGATCCGTAGGCTTCAACTACTTCAAAACCATCCTGCTTTTGCAAAAACTCCACACCTAATGGGGAGATACGGTCCGCGACAAGAATTTTCATTGTAACAATGTAAAAAGGTCTAAATATGCCCAAAACTACTACAATTGCAATGAGGAAAGAAATTTCTTAATTTTTACTTTCCGAAGCCATCTTCAATTGGCATGATGGACGGTAATTATGTTTGAATCATTAACTGAAAAATTAAGCCATACCCTACGAAACTTGAGGGGCGTTGGAAAACTTTCTGAAGACAATATCAGTGAAGCATTAGGAGAAGTGAGAAAAGCTCTTCTTTCTGCTGATGTTCATTTTAGAACTGCACGAGAATTTGTAGAAGAAGTAAAGCAAGCCTGCCTGGGTCAGGAGGTACTGAAGTCAGTCTCTCCTGGGCAACAGGTCGTCAAGATAATCAATGACGAGCTTGTTAAATTACTCGGTGAAGGATCCACGCAGTTAAAAGAGGATAAACCTCTTCGGGTAATGATGGTAGGTTTACATGGTGCGGGTAAAACCACCACTTCAGCTAAATTAGCTAAAAGATTGGCAAAGGACGGGCGTAAACCAATGCTTGTAGCCTGTGATATTTATAGACCCGCTGCAATTGACCAATTAGAAATCCTTTCAAAAAACGAAAATTTTCCATGCTATCTAGACCGAACTAGTAAAAATGTTCCCAATATTGCAAGAAATGGCTGGGAGGAGTCGAAGAAAAATGGGTCCGATCTAGTCATATTTGATACGGCAGGCAGATTGCAAATCGATGACGAGCTCGTTCAGGAGTTAGAAGATTTAAAAAAACAAATCAATCCCCACGAAATTCTCCTCGTTGCTGATGCCGCTCTTGGACAGGAAGCAGTCAATGTTGCTAAAACTTTTCATGAACGGTTGGATCTTACTGGTATAATTCTTACCAAAATGGACGGTGACGCCCGCGGGGGTGCCGCACTTTCCATGAAAAAAGTAACTGGTGCTCCGATTAAATTCATGGGGGTTGGCGAAAAAATTGATGAATTTGAAGTTTTTCATCCGGATCGGCTGGCTTCCCGAATCTTAGGTATGGGGGATGTTGTATCTCTTGTCGAAAAGGCACAGGAACACCTCGATGAAGAAGAATCAATGCGCATGGCGGAGAAAATGCTCAAGGCGGAATTCGACTTTGACGATTTTCTTTCTCAAATGAGGCAAATGAAAAAAATGGGATCTATGGGGTCAATTGCGAAGATGCTTCCAGGAATGGGTAATGTTCAAGTGGGAGACAAAGAAGAAAAATCCCTTGCACGGCACGAAGCCATAATTCTATCGATGACCAAAGAAGAACGTCGAGTTCCAAGGATTATAGCCGGTTCGAGGCGCAAAAGAATTGCAGATGGTTCAGGCGTTCAAATTCGGGATGTGAATCAACTCATTAAGCAATTCTCACAAATGCAAAAAATGATGAAGAAAATGAAGGGTGGAAAGATGAAAAAAATGATGAGTGCTCTTGGTGGCGGAGGTGGTATGCCAGATATGAATGACATGGACCCCAACCAACTCGCAAAACTAGCCAAGCAATTTAAATAGAGGCCATTTTCGAAAGTTAAGTATCAATGGATCCTTGAACTCTCATCATAAAACCATTGAGAGCATCCTTTATGGAAATACCTTCATTTCTGACAGCCTTATGTACTTCTAGAGCACCATACAGATTAGAAAGACATTCACCGAGTACATCTAATTCCTCGTCTTTTAAGCCTACGAACTCAGTGATGTGTTCTACGACTTCAATTGTTTCAAGAATATAATCTTCATCATTTTCCTCGATGAATTTTCCTATGTGTTTAATCAGAGGTAGCTTCATCAATAAAAGAAAGTAATAATTCTGATTTGTTTGTCTGAAGTTGATTTACACATTCACCATTTTTGAAAACGGCAAAAGTCGGTAAATTTGAGACATCAGCTAATTTTCTTGAATTAGGAAACTTTTCGGAATCTACTAGTACGAATGGAATGTCGTTATTTTCAGATGACTTCTTTTTAAACTTAGGCTTCATGATTCGGCAATTGCCACACCACCCAGCCGAAAATTGAACGAGAACCTTTTGGTTTTGGCTAATTAAATCAGCTAGATTATCTTCGGTTAATTCCTCTAGCACAATTCTAGTGAGAACTTAGGTAAGATGATACCCCTTCTCTGTTTGCGTTCATTGCGTCCTTGCCTTCTTCCCAATTAGCGGGGCAAACTTCGCCTTTTTCTTGAACATGAGAATAGGCATCGATCAGACGGATGTATTCGTTCACATTTCGTCCAATAGGCATGTGATTGATACCTTCGTGAAATACTAACCCATCTTCATCGATAAGATATGTTGCTCGGTAAGTCACGCTGTCCCCGTCAACTAAGACTATTCCTGTTTCGTCATCAACTCTCTCATTAGTTTCATCCAAGATACCTAAAGTATTGGCTAAATTACGATTACTATCTGCAAGCAATGAATAGGTCACTCCTTCGATACCGCCATTATCTTTAGGTGTACTCAACCAAGCAAAATGAACTTCAGCAGTATCACAAGAGGCGCCTACCACAATCGTATTTCTCTTGTCAAACTCGGGAAGAGATTCTTGAAAAGCATGCAATTCAGTAGGACAGACAAAAGTAAAATCTTTGGGATACCAAAAAAGAAGAACTTTTTTCTTATCACTAGTAGCAAGGTCTAAAATATTGAGCGAAAACGTATCCCCCATTTCATTCATTGCATTAACTGATAAATTAGGAAATTTTTTTCCAACGATAGTCATAGTTTAAAATTTAAGGTTATATAATAAATGAAATTTATATTATATTTATTTCAACAAGCAAACAGGAAGTATCTTAAATTAAGAAATTTCTGAAAAGAATTTTTTTAATTTCCCAAGGTCTTTAACACCGGGAGATCGCTCAACTCCACTGTTAACGTCAACAATTTCGGCGTTTGTGCTTTTTATTGCCAGTCGTATGTTTTCCTGTGAAAGTCCACCTGCAAGAATCCATTTCTTAGTGGAGAATGAGTGTTGCAAAGCAGAAAAACTCTCCCAATCTGATCGTTCTCCTGTTCCTCCAAATTTACTCTCGGAATAAGCATCTATTAAAAAAGTTTCCGAGTAGGAGAACAGGTCTTCTGGAAAACTTACACCTTTGGGCAATCTTGGTGCTAACCAAAGGTTTTCTGCTCCAACTAATTGGCTCCATTGCCCAATCAAGTCCCTGGATAAGTCGTAGGAAAAATGAAGTTGAAAAACACCAAAGCCTTGGTCCATTATTTTCTTTAGGTGTTCAATCGTTGGCTCAACTTCAACCGCCACCATTTTTTCTTCATTTAAAGAAAGTTCTGATTTTATATTTTCAACTTTTTCAAAATCTATCTTTCTTGGTGACTTCTCGTATGTAATAAATCCCAGTTTATCCGCTCCCAGTTCCAATGCGAACCGTGCGTCTTTTGCTTCAGTAATTCCGCAAACCTTGACTGATATAGAGTCCGCGTTGTTCACAATTATTTTTTGAAATAATTCACCAAAGATTCGACCATTGATTCTAGAGTTGAATCAGCAGCTTCAATTCCAACAGTAAGTTCGTTCTCCTGAAGAGTTTCAGACGTTTGCGTACCAAAGCTACAATAAATGGGTTTTTTTGCATTCTTTGAAAGCACCAAGTCATCTTCTTGCTCGATGTAAGAGAGTGCGGCCGAGGAACTTGCAAAAACTATAGCATCAGCACCTTTCTCAATAAAATCAGAACGATCGGGTGCAGTAAGCACATCCGCAAAGTCAGTTTGATATATAGGTAAAGTGTCTACAATTGCATGACCGATCGACTCAAGTAAGCCCACCAAGACTTCCCGATTGCGGTTCCCTGCAACGACCAACACATTTGCACTATCCAAAGAATTCGTAGCCACCAATTCTTGAGCCAAATCTTCCGCAGTGGATCGCTTTGGGATTAACTCCACTTCCAAATTAAACTTTCGTACTACGTCGGCAGTAGCCTCGCCTACACAGGCAATTCTCATTGGACCAAAGCTTCTAATATCACTAAACGCTTTGAAAAATAGTTTGAAAAACTCTTTTGCACCATTGGCACTAGTAAAAATTACCCATCCATAAGTTGCGATTCCGGTAAAAGTTTCTGCAATTAAATTTCGATCCTCCTGGGGTAATATCTTAATTAATGGAAGTTCAAGAACTTCAGCACCTTTTTTTTCGAGTAGTAGCTTTAAACGACTCGTCTGGTTTACCGGTCTAGTCACAACAATTCGGGTTCCAAACAATGGTCTATTTTCAAACCAATTTTTTTCGCCACTCAGCCCAACTGAATTCCCAATAAAAATAATTGCCGGTGCCTTTAAGTCCTCTCGTGTCGCGTCCTTTACTAAATTCCCTAGTGTGCTGATTATTTTTCTTTGTGTCGGTAAAGTACCATGACTTACAATTGCGGCGGGTTTATCTGGAGCAAGCCCACCCTTCAATAATTTTTTCGTTATTTCATTCAGCGTACCCATTCCCATATAAATACAAAGTGTGCCTCCCACTTCAGCAAATTTAGCAAAATCAACCCGGAGAGATTCCTTTTCAACATCTTCATGGCCGGTTAAAAACGAAATCGAAGAACCATATTCTCGGTGAGATAAAGGAATTCCTGCGTAAGCCGCACAAGCCAGTGCAGCAGTAACACCCGGTACAATTTCATACGGTATATTAGACTGGTCCAACACAATCATTTCTTCTGCGCATCGACCAAAAACAAATGGGTCCCCTCCTTTTAAACGAACTACCCTCTTCCCTGCTCTTGCTCGGTTAACTAAAATCTTACCGATTTCTTCCTGGACAACCGTATGTCGTCCTGGACTTTTCCCTACATCGATGTGTTCGCAGTCACTTTTCGCTCGTTTGCGTAATTCTGCATTGGCAAGGTGGTCAAATACTAGCACATCACAAGTACTTATCAATTCAATCGCTTTTTG